>Ga0247765_1000029_pt1 | contig 97222 bp, 102 predicted proteins | sample UWRJL106311C6_FD_179949 | JGI IMG/M metagenome (GOLD analysis project Ga0247765, IMG submission 179949) | Plant litter microbial communities from Arlington Agricultural Research Station in Wisconsin, United States - UWRJ-L106-311C-6 | ecosystem: Environmental > Terrestrial > Plant litter >... | reverse complement strand
CCCCCCCCCAAGCCCCCCCCCCCCCCCCCTAGATCAGATAACACCCTCCGTGACTGGACTTCATCTCCCCTCCAACCATGTATGTACCGCCTTGACCGCCTCCCCTGCCCGCTCATGGACACCCAAACAATGCCCCGTCTTCCCTCCCACCACATATTTGGCAAACCCACCTGTATGTCCCGGGAACATATCCCTCGTCCTCTCCAATGCCTGATCACAACCCGTCCCCGCCGGTTCCTGAGGACAGAACAAGGCATCCCCGTCTCCCGAAATGACAAAGATATCTCCAGCATATCCCGGAGCGGGTTGGCTCATCCAGGGGAACGAACCCATTTCTCCCGTCGTCATGATATCTTCGTAGGCGAAATCCACAGGGGGGATTCCCTTATCGTAAGCTCCAGCGTAAAAGGCTTGTTCACGTAACGTCGCCGAGGTCATTACCCCGTAGCCGAGGGGGACGTTGGCAAATCGCGAGGGAGAGTGTAGTGACGCGGGGGAGAGTTGACTGAATGCCATCGCGGCGACCGTGAGGTTCGTGGAAGTGCTGTATCCGGTTAGGATGAACTTGGAAGCGTCGAGGGGATGTAAGCGCGCGAGCTGCGTGGCGAGCATGGAGCCGAAGGAGTGGCCAATCTGTTTCTCTCGTCAGTACCTCCTCTTTTTCTAAACAAGGGGAATGGAATGGATATAGGGAGAAAAGACTCACGTAAATAACATCACTAAAAGCCTTGTCCAACCCATCATTCCCATTCCTCGCACCGGCTTTAATTGCCGAAATAACCTTGTGCAGCACATCCACTTCCATCGGCGTCTGAATTACCCCCAACGGATCAATATTCCGGGAATTCTTCCCGTGTCCGGGCCGGTCAATGGCCAGGGTATGGTATCCTTGGTCGTTCGCATAGCTGTGCCAGTTGTATTTCTCCCCGAAACCGAGACCGGACCAGTAGGAGCTGTTGTAGGACACGCCGTGGACGAGAAGCTGTAGGGCGCGTGGGTGTTTCCCCTTGTTGGCGGTGGGACGGCAATACACGCCGTTGATGACAAAGTCGGAGGAAACGGTTTTGGTGCCGTTGGTAGGGATTCCCAAGGTGAGACCTTGCTGGAAGAAGGTGATAATCTGCGTCGCGTTGTTGGGGTCCGGCGGGTTGGTGAAGACGAGGTTTTCGGCCGTGGCAGATACTTTGAAAGTCACGGGGGAACAGTTGTTCCTGGAAGGTGGTGGACTGGCAGCCGCGAGGGTGCCGAGGGCTAGAACGCACTGGGGTTTGACCATCTTGGCGGAGCAGACAATTATCGCTGTCTAGGTATCTATCTGACCAGCACCCACCTACCTCAGGCTGGATACTTATTGATCGGACAATACATCCAGTATTTATACTTATGTGCGTATTCGTAAGTGGATCTACTGTCTTGACCCCTTTCCCATGTCTGTGCTACCATGCAAATCCCCGGACGTCCAAGCCTCCAAGCCAACATTTCGTAGGAAACCATCGGCCAATATTCCTACAACGCCACCCGTGCCGCATTGCCTCGGAATTTGGCTACCATTTCATCCGATGTGATGAATGAGAGTTGAGATCAGACTAAAAGTCCAGGGGACATACCCGCGTATTTCCGCTGCGATGTCTGCGGCCGCATGCACTCCTCGTATCGTCCAGTCCAATCCGTTAAGTCCGAAATGTCATCAAGTATCGATTCGTTAGGGGGAAACAAATCCCATCCTTCGGAAACATGAACCCATCACACGCGAAAAAAGGGTGACCCGGGTTGGATGCGGCGTAAAACCGGAAATCATGTTGGTAATAAATCAGCTGCAGTGTAACCTGCGGAAGAGACAACCTGGGTGCGACTGGACCTCGGTCGGGACGAATCAGCATTGCAGGATGCGTCAACTTAGGTAGGGCTGAGGTTTTTTTTTTTCCCTTTCGCAAAGAGAGAGAGAGTCCGGGGTACGGATATTCCGATGGCACCAGGAGGAAGGGTACTACACGTTCCCGTGTTATGTTGGTGCGTATCAATTTTGCTGATGTCATTTTATGAGCCCTCCACTACATTTTTTGATTCTTTTTATTCGCCGAGTATTCAATCTGCTTACTGAGATGATGCATTTGTCAGCGAGGTATTTGGTTGCGGGTAGGGAGCTTCCCAGCTCGCACTGCGCATTACAAAATGTTGGTATTGAGAGATCAATTTTCCATTCCAGGGCAGGAATACGGCACATGTCTTGTCTGCAACTACACTGGGTAGAAGGTTAGAGAAAAGGCAAATGAACCAGGAACTTGGCCGCGGTCAGCGTCGTCCCAAGGTCCTTCTATATCTCCTCAATCTCTTCCAGTAAATACTTTAAAGTTTAAATACCAGCGAGACGCCTCATTGTGTGCTCTTCAAACACCCTATTGCTTGCTTGGAAGACGTGTAGGAGTAACTCTTCGGTCACTTTGCACCGTGCGGAAGACGTCATTTGCACTATTTGCGCACTGTGGTGCCGGCCTCCAGCTCCAACATCAACAACACCCCCACCGCCGCCATGACCACCGAAACCGACGTCAAGCTCGCCGTTCTAATTGATGCTGACAACGCGCAACCCTCCGTCGCAAACGCCCTCCTCGCCGAAGTCGCCAAGTACGGAACCGCGTATGTCCGACGCACCTATGGCGACTGGACTGGAACTAGTCTCAAGGGCTGCGACTACTTGCCGAATCCATCCAGCCCATCCAACAATTCGCCTACACCCAAGGTAAAAATGCGACCGATTCAGCCATAATCATTGACGCCATGGACCTGTTGTACACGGACCGGTTCGATGGCTTCTGTCTCGTTTCAAGCAACAGCGATTTCACCCGTCTCGCATCGCGTATCCGCGAGTCTGGGCTGGTGGTGTATGGTTTCGGCGAGCCCAAGACGCTGAAGCCACAAGCGACGCACCGCTTATCCCTGGTCTCCCACCGGTCACCGTGACGAATGATGCCGAGGTGCCGTTATGTGACAAGCGGCCGCGACCGTTGGGACCGCTTGAGAGCCCTTCCAGCAAGATGCAGAAAGTGGATCACCGGGCTATCGAGAGCGTTTCGGATCCTAATCTAGCGGAGCAATTGCGTCTGGCGGTGGAGGCGGCATCGGATGAAGACGTGTGGGCCAACCTTGCCAAGGTCGGCTCGCTGATGACGAAGAGGTATCCGGATTTTGATCAGCGGACGTATGGATTCTCGAAGTTGGCGGACTTGTTTTCCGCTTCGAATCTTTTCGAGATTGATAAACGGACTCCTGGGGAGGGGAAGGGTGTCAGGGCAGGTAACTTGGTGGGATATGCTCGGGTATTTAGGAGACGAATCCAGGTTGGCACGCAAAAATAACCTTTTGGGATCAAGAAATTATGTTTGGACGACAACCCAACGGAAATCTGTCCCGATTCAGGAACAGGCAAGGCGTTGGAGGAGTGAATGACTTCTTGGCCCCACTTCTTCCATTAGTTTCCAGCCAGCCCTTTGCCCTGCAACATCTTTCCTTCCACAGGCCACAGCTCTGCAATACACCACCAGGGTACTCAGATTGCGCATAACACAAGGCGAAGGTTCGGTCCTACAAATATCTCCTGTGTTGTAGTAGTACCTAACGATTAGAAAACTGCTTTTGTATTCGTTGGACGGAGTATCTTTTGAGTCAACCGTCCTCTCCCATGCATTAATCCATCACAACAACATCACCACCAACCCAACCCCCATCAACATCCCCCCAATCTGCCCCCCAACCCTCCCACCTCCATTCGCCTTCCCCGTCGGCGTCCCACCCCCCTCGGCACTCAACACCGACAACTCGGGACAAGTTCTATTCGCTGGTAAATCCTTCAGACTATCAATCCTCGGCACCCTCTCGGGGCACTGCGACGCCGAATCGGCCGTTAAGACGATCTCGTACTTGGAGGTGCCGAGGTACGGGCTGAACCCGCAGTCAAACATCCAGCATTCGGTGCAGTGGGTGTCGTAGGCGGCGGAGTGGCAGTCTTTGCTCTTCATGCAGAGGGAGCGGCATTCGTCCCAGTTTTTGACTTTGCCGTGTTGGCGGAGGCCTTTGATTTCGTCACCTTCGTGCGCGAGGGTGAGGAGGGGGGCGGCGAGGAGGAGGAGGGTGGCGAGGGGATACATTGTAGGTAAGGGGGGGGTTGAGTATGTCCTGTCTACTTAGGTGGATTGAAGTTCAGACTTTTGGTTATCGAGTTAGCTGTTTGTTGTTTCTGGTCTTGTAGACTGGGATTGATCAAAAGCGTAAACCCGATGTGTGCACACCTTGCAACTTATCGGTGAGACTACCGCAAGGGAGCTCCTCTTTTGTATTCCCCCTTTGGTGCCCCACTATCGTCTCCGTCATTGACCTAGAAATCCCGTCTTCAGCAATGTTTGGAACACCCCCTTGCTCAGCTGCGGTGCAATAACCGCGTCAATGTGACCTTACTAGCTCTGGTGATAAACGGTCGGGTAATCATCAAGCAGAGTTGCCGAGTTGTCGACCAAGCTTTTCCTACCGCCTGAGGAATCGAGATAAGCCTTTCCCCAGGCGGACCATAAGCAGCGCTAGGAGCCGGGCCAGGTGGTATCGATGCATGAAACAATCCCTTCCATCCAATATGTTTGGTTCACTCTACCGGCTTTGAACCGTTGTCGATCTCGAGGACGGCCGAGCTGAGACGAGCGGCACAGTCCTATAACCATCTCCCTGGATCCGCCAGGAGCTGCACAGCCTCCGCACTGAACCACTTGTCGGTGCCCACCCACGTGGAGTCGGAAATCACTGTCAGGTTTTTACAAGTGCAAATCGCAGTTAAAATACAGGCAGTGATTTCCGACGCCACGTGCCACCTACGTGGTAGTAGAAATCGGCTCGACTCTTTTTGCTGTGATCTTCACTGAAAGATGTCGGACCCATTTTTACTACCACGTGCCACCCATTGCTGCCCGCGAGAAAGAGGTCCCATTAGAATTATATCGTTGGTGTGACTAGGGGCTTAAATTTCAGGCCCATGGGAACCCCATGGGTACCCAGAAAAAATTTCGGATCCCATGGGCGGGATGGGTAAAAGTGGGTTTAGGTACCCTCGACCCATGGGAAATAGCACCACTGTGATAATCTAGTAGAAAAGAAAAGAATAAAAAATAAATAAAAATCGTAATACCCAACCACCTACCACCCAACCGCTTAACCATATATTATATAAACTTAGTAATTTTCTTCCTCTCTTTCTTTCTTTGTCTTTGCCTTTCTTTTTTCTCTTTTTCTCTCTTTTTCTCCCAAGTGCGATTTTTCCATTTAGTAATGTAAAGACCATAAAGACTATTAATTTGAAATCAGTCTACGACTGTCACGGTGCCGACCTTGGACTGGGGAAAAGGACTTGTTATTGCACGAAGAGAGGAAGAGGGAGCAGTGCTGCCCCCGGGTGGCTATATACTTGGTGTCGTGTGGGGCGCCGGACCGGTAGCGACCCACCGCTGTGTGGTGCCGTGACAACAACCTTGTAAATAATTGGAATGACCTCGAAAAGTCGTTCCTTAGACTCATTACACTCGTTAATATAATGGGTAATTGAGTTCTTTAATAATATGTTAGCTGCTAACTCAAAGCAAGTACAATCTTATGGAGAGCCAGCCACCCACCGTCGCCATAAATGTATTTGATAGCGAGATCGAGAAGGTTGGGATTTAAGTTCTTCCGCGTTGATGCAGACCTCCTTGGTTTCCGTCTCTTACGCCGGACAAAAAAAAAAGGAAGTTTATCAGCGAGGCGGCATCATGCCAAATTCTGTATCATTTTTCCCAACCTTAAAGCCTCCAGTGAGTGCAGCTTTAAAGTAATCGGACCGGTGGACGAGAATGTTAGGCTGTCAATGCCATCTAAAACCACAATATCGGAACGAGCTCACATCTGAAATGTTTCAGTTCTGCACTGTCTTCTGGGTTGGCTTCCCGCACATCCCTAGAAGGATCGAGTTGACACATGTTGGCCGGGTCCCCATCACAAAAGCTTTTGCTCCCACGCAGCCTCGCAGCTGGCTGATCGATTTCTGGAATCTCGACGTGGGCTGGGTCTTTTTTGGCAATGCCTTTCGGGTTTCACTGGGACTTCTTCCTCCTCGGCTGTACCACCTTTGTCGCTGGAATTCTGGGACTACCAATGTCCTAACGGCCTTGTACCCCAAGCACCAGTGCACACAGACTCGCTTGCCATATACCGCACGGAACTTCACGTTATCCCTACCGCTGAAGGGGAGGGTACCGAGATCCAGCGACCAGTGGTGAGGGCAGAAGCAGTTGTCGAGCAACGTGTCACTCATTTCCTGATGGGACTAGCGCTCATCGGCACTGCGACCGGGCCACTTCTCCTTGTTCTGCACACGATGCCTACCGCGGTCTTCGCCGGCGTTTTCTTCATAGTTGGTACAGGTCAACCTCTTCTCCCAGACATTGGCTCCCTCGCTGACTCTCTTCATTCTCAGTGGGGTTCAATCGAGTCGAATGGCATTAAGATCTGGCTTTACATCGCCATCCAGTTTTCCGCTGTCGCCGCATGCGTTGCCATCTCACATACCCTGGCCGCAGTTGGGTTTCCCGTGCTCGTCCTGCTCCTCATACCGCTGAGAAATCCTGGTCATACCCAAGTGGTTCACATTAAAAGAGCTCCAGGTGTTGGACGACTTCACGGCAATGAACACTTGCCAGCTTGAGTGGGAAGCCCGCGCTGCCCGAGCACTCCACCGAGGAGGAATGGAGCCTGGAGCGGAGAAGAAGTGAACACCGGCCTGGAGTCCCGAGACAACGTGTGGGAAACATTCACTGGTGAACATCTTGACGTTTTGCGGTGTCTTCCCAGGTCTGGGCGCAAAGCAAGGAGAGGTCACGGTAGGGCCGCGCTCTATCAATATGTTTGGGTCTTGTCGATAACACGGTGCATTGTTGGGAGAATTTGGGCCGCATATACTGTGAATCATGATGATTTTGCAGGAGATTTTTACATGGCGTTGTCTAGATGTGTGGAGGACTTGGCGGTCAACAACTGCTTGCAGCTTTTCTTCTTCTTGGGCGATGGCAGCCCTCACCCCGGACTGCACACCTTTCCCATTTCGAGCTCTTGAAAAAAAGGCCCAGTTCATAAGTCGGGCAGCCCTGTGACTTGCCAAATTGACCGACCCATCCGCAACCGGTGGACAGCTCGGATAGTCGGAGACCCAACTTTGACAAGCCAGGCTGGACCCAACAACAACAGCACACCGTTTCGCTAGCCCGACACTTTGGACCACCCCTTGAGCCCCCCTTCCCGAGGTTGTAAATCGTTCCAATCACGCAGGCGGCGGTTTGCGATATGCAAGGTGAATTGTCCAGAACTTGCATCTTTCAAATAAAAATAACGCCGCCCTGCAGTGTTAACTGGTGCAACCCGGTGGGATGCAGAGTGATGCACTGTGGTGTGGTGGGATGCACTGTGACTGGTGGTGGGTGTCGCTGGGCTTGGTGGTATGCAAGTTGGGGAAAAACGTGGCGAGACAGCCTCGTGGCGAATCGGTAGTGATGTCTTGACAGAGATGAACTGGGGGACGTATGTTTTCATGTCAAGATGTGGAGATGAAGCAATCATAGGACTGGCGGTGACATATATATAGAACGACTACTCTGTCTTGGTATGGGTACAAAATGCTGCGGACATCACCTCGATCAGTGCGTGCCTATTCCTTTAACAGTATCGCTGTAAACTATCCTATCGTCCGCATCTATCTAGGAGATAGTGCATCTGTCTTGGAGACAGTTCTCATTCGTCTCATCATGAAGCTCTCCTTTGCCTCAATCACCCTCCAGGAGTCCTGCTTCCGGTCCAAGCAGTCAAGGAAGTCTTTGCCCAATACATTGTATGTCATTTCCCCCACAATTTAGGACCGTATTAACGAGAAATTGATGACAGCTGCAAAATGCTGCCGGCCTGTCCCCAGCCGACTGGGAAGTAGACATGCAACTCGCCCAATCCTCGTTGATCGACGGCTTCGCCCTATCTGTTTCCCTAAACGACGCCTCCACGTCCATCTCCATCCAAGCTGCTTTTTCCGCAGCCGAAGCCAAGAAATTTCTCCTTTTCATTTCTTTCGATTACACCACCAACGAACGCTGGTCTCCCGAAACTATAACCCCCTTGATTCGATCCTCCCAAAACTCCACGGCTTACTTCCGCCCCGATGGCGTTCGACCGCTCGTGACAACCACCGGGTCCGATTCTACCGCCCACACCGCAGATTGGGTTTCCATCCAGTCCGACACCAAACTGTTTTTCCCTACCTGATTGGACAACTCCTCCGTCAGTGGATGCGATTGACGGTCGTTTACTTGCGACGACGGCGTTGAAACCCGGTGTGGACGCTAACGCCGACGCTGCGCAAACTCCACTGGGCACCGCCCTCACAACAATGCTGGTCATGTCGCCAACTCTACCCGTCAACGGTACGACAACCCTAAGGATACAAAATGTGAACATGGGGCAGCAGGTAGACTTTTTGCAGCTCAACTCGTGGAATAACTTTTCCTCCCCCTCTTACATTGGTCCCGCCCGTTCGATGGATGGGGAAGTAACAACACGACTTCCCCATGACGGGGTGAGAGACCTGCTCCGGTATGAGCTTGCGCAGTACAAGGGCTCTTCCGCTTCCGATTCAGGTGTAGAGAAAGAAGTACTGGTTGTTACGTACAAATCCCCTCTCCTGGTACCTGTCCTGGCGACACGTCCGGGAAGATATTCTACTCTGTCTGGTTAAACTCCTCCTCCGCGGGGGGTGTGAGCGTGGTAGTCACCGTCGGGGGAGTCGCATAACTCGGCGTTTTGGAAGCCACGTCAACTTCAACGTCCCAGACCAATACTAGCACAGGCACAGGAAACAAGATCTACCACGGCGTTGTCCCCATTGGGGATCTAACCGGGGATGTCACCGTGGTAGTCGCTCGCGATGGCATCGTCATTGGCATGGCCAAAGGCGGACCCAAAATCACCGAGGGCTGTGTTTCTAATACAAACATGGCGGTAATAAGCTCCTTTTCGTCATCAGGGCTGGGAAAACAAGCATATTGGGAAAGACTGAGCGAGTCAAACTTGACACTAGGCGGGAATCCAAACTCGACGGTGCCGAACTTTACGATCATTGCACCAAATGCTACCGTTACAGTTCCGTCGTCCGGAGGGGATACCTCGTGGGGGGATAGGTTTGTTGGTGTTGCTGGGAGGGGGAGTCTAGAAAGAAGGGACAGAAGAAGGCGAAGCGGACGTTGTTGGAGGTCTTAAACCAGCGGTGATTTTACGGGCAAAGGTTGAGTTGGAATGGCAATGTATTTAGGAGTTGGGAGATATTGAAGAGAGCCCTGCATGTGGTCACCCGCGATCCAAACCACGAGTGTCCCTATGTCAGGAGCAACACCATCAATGACAAATCATCACCGTCACACGTTTCAGACATTGATAAGATACTTGATTTTATTTTTATTTATTTTCGGGATATAGCTCAGACTTGCGTTAGGAAAGTAAAATCTTGGGTTCACTGGTCAAGGTTACCTAGGTAGGGTAGGAAGGTAGTCACTTAAGGGAAACCAGGTGGCCGTCTACCTAACCGACCCGGTTCACAACCCTCTTCTTCCTCCTCACGCTCTCCCTTCTCAGTGCGCTTCTCCGCTACACTCCCTCTGGTTCCCTTTCTTCCCACACCTCCTCGGCTGCTCACACTACTTAGACTGCCCCTCAAGCTTGAGGTCCTCAGGCCCGGTGGGCGTAAACTTGACCCACGCCGTCTTGGATCGAGAGCTGGCGTTGGCGGCTCACTTCCAATTCCACTTCTTGTCAAGCTAGATCCCGCAGAAGTCGTCGGCGACGTTTTTCCTTTATCTTTGTCTTTGCCTCGGTCTTTAGCACCACCAATCGTAGCTTGCGTGCGTGCTGAAGATGCGGCGGTTTGTCGGGTGAGTCTGTCCAGGAGAGAAGAGGAAGAGGATGTTACTACTGGTAGTTTGCTTGGAGGGGCAGCAGTAGAGGGAGGGGTGGAAGTGGAGGTAGAGGGGGAGTTAAGAGAGTAAGGGGTTTGCGGGGAGTTGGACTTACTGCTTGCGCTGGCGTTACCGGAGGCAGTCCCATTCTTGCTCTGGGTACTACTGGCATTGGAAGCCTTTTCCTTACCCTTTGGCTCGGGCGTTCGAGGTTCAGTTTCGACTTTGGCCTTGCCCTTGACGTCGGGGGCTGGTGTCTCTTCAACCTTTTCCTCGGCGTTCTCATCAGCCCTCTCTAAAGGGTCCACACTCGAGTCATCAACTGGCGAGAGGGGCGCCTTTGGATCCAGAAACATGCCGAGATCAAAGTCGAGCTGGGGGTCATCGAGGATGCTTTCGGAAGGACGACCCCGCCTGCGGAACCGCCAACGGGGCGACGGGGTAGGCGGGACTAGTGGCAGCGGAGAGAGCTGCAGCGGCGAGGGAAGCGGGAGAGCGGGCCTCCGAGGGATATTGCGCTCCGAAGGCTCCCCAATGCCGCGATAGCCCGGCTCATCCTGCTTCCAAATGATTGGCGATCTCTTGGAAAGAAAGTTTGCGTATTCTTCTTCTTCTTCTTCTTCTTTCCATACTTTACACTTTACCAGGCCTTTCTTCGCGTCGAGAATCTCAAAGCGAAGATCCCGCCTGGGCTTCCTTTTCGGCTTGGGCGCAGGCTGCAACAGCAGCGGCGACGGTAGTGGCGGTGGTGTAGTAGGCTCAGTCTTGACTTCTTCCTCTTCCTCCTTCTTCTCCGGAACCTTACCTTCCGCCTCATCCTTTAGATCGGCCAAAACCTCAGCCCTAATCTCTTTTTTCAGCTCCTTTCGCCACTGCTCCTTCATGGCGGGCAACTTCTCGGGCATGATAAAGTGCTGGCTCAGCCCCCACCATCCCGTGGCGAAGCTCTGCCTCAAACACGTTTTGGTATCCCCTCCGGGACACTGATGTTTAGCTCGGCTCCGCGCCATGTCGTGGGTATGCAAGGTATGGCGGTGGAAGACATCCCACAAAGCACCGATATCGTTGAGGATTTCGCGCACCCACTTGCCGGGATTCTCTTTTCGTTTTTCGCGCCACACAGCGCGTTCCTCGGCGGTGAGCGCGTAAAAGTACGGCGCGAATGCTTCCTCGATCCAGCCTCCGGAAATGTAAATTCCATCGCGGATCAGCGTCGGGTTCGTGTCGGGAGATTTGGGCGGCGGGTCGATGTCCCCCTTCAGAAGAGTGGCGCCCTCCATGAGGCGACGCCATTCCTCGCCCGTAGTGGGACAGCGAGCCGGCCGCTTGACCAGCGGAGCCGACGGATCGGGCCTCCATACCGGCTGGTCGGGATTTTTCTTAGCGGCAAGCTTGTCGAGTCTGATCACGTCGCGAAGCCAGCGCTCGGTAACGTCTTCGACCTCGGCCCACTTTTTTGTTTCGTTGACGCCAAATGGGAAGCCATCGTTGGGGAGCTCTTCAAACATGGGCTTGTAGAGACCACCGTTTTCTCCGGCTTTGGTCGTGTCCACATGGTTAGACCACTGGAAAGGGGGTCGGACGACAGTGGGGTTGGCGGCGTAAGTTTTGTGACCGCCGAGATCGAACGTGTGGTAGGGAAAGTGGATCCTGTCCTCTTTGCCCTCCCACTCCTCGGGGATATCGAAGCGGCTCTTGGAGGTAGACATGGTGATTGTTATTAAACGTTGGTTTGTGGTTTTCTTTTTGAGGCTTGATGATAATAATATAAGGTAGGTCAAAATTGTCCAGCAATCTAAAGTGTTTCCAGAATTATTTGCTCAAGAGCCCACAGGTTGAATGATTTAGAAGAGTCTGTCGTGTTTATCAAAATGGCAACCACTCTGTTTTTTAAAAAGCAAATATCAGGTCAGGCAAACAGTGGGAGGGCAGTGTCACAAAACCTGAAGCTGAGATACGACAATCATCCTGTGCTTATTCCTGCCCGATAAAAAAAGACAATGTGATATCCTGAGGGGTCTGTGTCAGAAAATAAAGACAGCAAACTCCCAGGTGGCGACACTGGTTTCATAATGTCTTTATATGTCTGACCAATCACGGTGACCATCAAAATACCCGCGTCCAATAATAACAAAGCGGGCAGGGCAGCACGACAAGAAAATGTTCCAGCCAAACAGTGTCACACAAGGTTCTTTCTTTGTCTGTCTGCCTGCCTGCCTGCCTGCCTGCCTGCCGGATTTTTCAGCCGCACTGATTTCGGGGAACATGTTCTTTCATCTTTCACCGCTCGACCCATCCCTGACCAAACCTGACCAAAACCTGACCAAAGACATCTCACTTGTCCGCCACATCAGATCTCACTTATCTAGGATTTTACCGGTCAGTTCTGTTCTAGAATCAGGGTGGAAATGCGCATCCTGGTCATTGGCGCCAACGGCCGGCTCGGACGCGCCTGCATCTCTGCGCTTCTCGCCAACTCGCACGTCCCCGTCGCTCTTGTCCGTGATAAATCTACCTTTCCAACTGATCTTGCCGAACGGTGCGACGGGGTCGTCGAAACCGACGCTCGGGTTGCAGAAAACATCGCGGAAGCGCTCCGCGCGCATAGATGCGATGGAGTGATTCAGGCGGGTGGCTATACCCCCTTTTGGGTGTGGGAGACGAGTGAGTTGCCTTTGGTGTTTGCTGCGACGTTGGATGCGGCGGAGATGGTGGGGAGGGAGCGGACCGTTTCTCAACAGGGTGGCGGCGACGGCGACGGCGACGGCGACGGCGATGGAGATGATATCCTGCCGGAAAAGAGAATCCGGGCATGGATGATCTGTGATTTGGGTATGATGGATTGTCCGTGGAGTGAGACATTGTTGTGGCACTAGTGAGTTTCATACTTTCCAGTCATGCTCCAGCTTCAGCTTCTTGAAAGAGAAGCTTCTTGAAACAAAGAGAGAGAGGGTGGGTTGCTGACTGCAGGTGGACAGTCTACCGCCAATGTTCCCCATCCATCGGATCACCTTCCCAACCCTCGCCAAGCAGTCCACCGACGCCGTGGCCTGGAGCGCCATGTGTCCGGCCATGATGTTGCCTGAGGATCATAAGGTGGCAGGTGCAGCTTATGAGACTGACTTTGGGGGACCAAAAGTACCAAACTGGAGGGATACATTTCTCTGGATTCCTTTGCTGGGGCGGTATATCAATGCGTTTTATGTAGGGTGGGCGTACATGACGACCACGTATCAGCGCGTGGCAGGGTTCATGGCCGAAGACTTCAACCAGGGACTGCAGAGTGAGTTGGTGGGCAAGAAGGTTGCACCGAACAGAGCTGTGGGGGCCAAGGCACACCTTTTTTAGATCATGGATCAAGTACTAATTCTAATTAAACCATAACTCAGACAATGTTAATTGTCTCGTTGTGTCCAAGGCACTCGGAATCATCGCCTCGCATTTTGCGATGCCGCATGTCGGGACAAGTCCTCCTGGACGAAAGACAGATGGCGTCGGAATAAAACATGCAATAACCCACCCGCCGATAATCCTCAAGCCGGACTACTTCGTCCTCGCCTCCTGCCGATATGTTGCGCGTTGAACTTCTTGGCCCAGGTCCATACTCTGCGCCTGAACCTGTGTCTTTGAGCAGCATCTTGTTGTATGTTGTTGTTGAGCCAGGCCTTTTCTCCAGGACGAGGCAGTACTGATAATCATCAACTGGACCTCTGGAATAACCGCCGCGCATCAAGGGCAAGCAAAAGATGTCTAGTCCTTGTGCATATTTTTCTTCCCTGGATATTTCACTATCCGCGTTCGCACGTGCAAGTGAATCTTGACGAGAAAATGTAGGGGCTGGGATGTCGGGATAATAACGCCACGCCGGTGCGAAGGAAGAAGCCCGGTTGTCGGGTACCCAGATTTTGTATTTGGGCACTAATCTGCCCATGACGATATCGAATTCGAGCAAGAGGCGCCTGTGAATCAAAGCACCTGTAAGAATGAGACTTCCGGAAAACTTGTCAAGGCTTCGTGGATTCAGATTTGTGTACGACACGTGGTGGACCGTTGCCAGCTCGGTGGTATGCTCGTGTGTTCTGTCGCTGGAATACTCATGGTCGCGGAAAAGGGAGCAGCTGATCTGGCCCTTAACCGAAGCCCAAGACCAGGAAGGCGCCTCGATGTTATCACTCTTTGACGACCCAACCTTCTTGGACCACATGAAGCGGTCCGTACGAAACCACAAGAGAGACCGAACAGCGTCTTTCTTCCAGATGCCCAGGACACACTCGTCGCCCAGCAAAGAGCTCATTTGATTTTTGATGCCGTCCATTGCCGCAAGTCGGTCTGTCCCATATGAGAGGTCTCGGGATGTGTATTCTTCGACGGCCTCTCTCCATCTTCCGTACGGGTTTTCTGGCGAAACTTGGCTCATCTTCTTCAATAGCAGCCGCTTGAATTTCATGTCATCGCTGTGTTTGTGACCTGGGGACCAATCTCCCAGAATCCCGCAGGGACGGCGATCACAGGCTGAATGCGTGAGACAATCCCAAAAGATGCCTTCCGAGGTGATACTTATTGTCCTCCGGGAAAGCATCTTCTCCTGAAGTGTCCAGCCCCTGGTGTCGAGTACCCCGGTCGGTCGGGAGATAAAGTTTCCCGTGTCCTGGAGTGCTCTGTGGATCTGTTCCGGGTCTGCATCTTGCAGGTTTGGCGATTCCGTAAGTTTTCCTGATAGAAAGGGCCGAAATTGCGCGGCCATAGCTAGTCTGGTTCCATCCACTGCTGCAATGGTAAACAAGGCGTTCATGTAAGTGGAAGCCATGCGTTCGACCTCGACGTGCCAGCTTCCGCCTGCGCCTTGTACGATGCACTATCGGAAAAAAGTTAGTGATTCCGCGGCACTAGATGAAAACCGGCGATGGTCCCCTGACTTACAAGAGAATCCACCCACAGATACCGAAGTCCTAGCCCTTTGGCGAGACGGCAAGCGTCCTGAATATCTTCAATCAGGCAACCTGCCTCAACGCCATGTTGGAGCATATCGTCGACGTTATCAACCGTAAGTGTGACCATATTTTGCCCAGCTGGCGGCCAGCGATAACTTAGCGCACAATAGTAGGCCCCAGGGATCTTGTCTGTCGTCACGACTCGAACCCGGGACCTGGCGTCGGAGGGCCGGAAGTGTTCGAGGTCAACGAGGCGAGTGGGAAGATTTGAATTGTCCAGTGTGTCTTTGGAATGACAATGCGTCGTGTGTCCCGTGAAGCAGTTGCGTAGCCACAAAGCAGCGAGGGCCGACATCGCTTCGACATATTTGCCCTGTTTACTCCAGGTCTCGTAGAATTTACGGGCGCGCGCAGTCTCATCTATCAGACGCAAGGTTAGCAAACAGACACCCCATCGCTGATGAATTGACGAACCCCGAAAAAGAGAGAATAGGATGGAAGGAACTCTCACAGACCTTCTAGCCCATCTTCAATCAAATAAGGCGAAACACGACGGCCACCACCATCCCGCAGGTAGGTCATAGTACATTCTGTCTCCTCAATTTGTAGTTTCTGAGCGCCGTCAAAGCCACCGGTGTCCCGCAGGTGCCAAAGATGGTTGAGGAGGGCGACTTGGGGGGGATCTGGAAGCGCTTCTGCCTGGGCCACTGCCGCCGAGAATGTCAAAGGGCGATCCTGTCCGTCCGACTCCAATTGCGTCGTACGAAAACAAATACCGTCGTCGGTCATGTTATTCGAGCATGCGGGCCTGCGTAGATGATGGGTGGTGAACTTTTGGAAGACGAAGGTTGGTTGATGCCTGACGGTCATGCACCTCGCGCATTTAAAATTACGAGAGCGCTGCAGCTTAGCTTTAGCTTACAGCCTTCACCACCAATCACTCGGTTAGATAGAGCAAAGCCCTTGTTTGACCATCGCAGACTCGACACCGAACCGAATGAATTCTCCAGTCCAACAACTGCGACGTATCTAACAAACAACTTCTAATGATATCTCCTCGAAAGGCCATTACTCATCCCCCAGAAAAGAAACATGACTCGTCATAACTCATCATTCATAGGCAGTAGGTAGCCAACCCAAAGCGAAGCCAAAATCAGGACATTAAAACCAAAAGCAAAGACCAAAACAACGCTTGCTTTCCCAATTGTCAAACCGAAGCAAATGCATAATGCGTCAGCCATGATGCTCATGATGCCCATGCTCATGTCATGTCATGCCCATATCCCTTACCTAAGTAGAAAGAGAGAGAAATGGGGAGAGGGAATTACCCCCTCCTTACCTCGCCCATGATCCTCCCCCCCTCCTTACTGACCATGTATCCATGCGTGCGACTCGTCCAAACATATTGCACATTCCTTTTGCGGTTAGCCACCATGCTTCCAACCTGCAGGGTAGAATATAAAATATATTCAAAGACCGCACCAAAGATATGAAGCGCCAAGATACAATCACACCCCAATATTCACAATGTGAGACAGAGAAGAGGAGAAAAGAAAAGAAAAACTCACGAATCACTGCTATCACTCGACCCTCCTCCGTCCGAGCTACTACTCCCCGTGACTGTCGCTGAAAGCGTCGCCATAGCCCGATTCATCAGTCGGATGATAACGTAGCAAGCGATGACAATAAGGACGATGATGGTGAAGAATGCCGCAAACACGTTCAGAGCGGTGGCGCGCGCAGGGATCGCGGCGAGGGCAGATGTTGGTGTTTCTTGCGGTTGTCCCTGTCCCTGTCCTTGTCCCGGGTCTTGTCTTGTTTGTAGAATGTAATGGTCAAGTGTTGAGCTTGTTGGCAGTGATAGTGGTAGTGGTATTGGCAGTGGGATGGCAACGGTAATGGTAACGGGAAGGAGAATCAGAACCAGGTTACACAACGAAAGGAAGCCATTGTGTAGCATTTCTTATTCTTGTTCTTGCTCTTGTTGTTTTGACCAGTTGAGGTGGGTGCCGTTCTGCAATGCCATTGGCCGGCGGGCCGGAGCGGGCGGGAAGACGACCTGCAAGGGCAGTGCACGGAGGGGTTTCCGTCGTTTGTGTGTGTGTGAAAAACCGTTGGATGATGATGCAAAGTCGATGCGAATTACACTAGAATTATCGTCGAAAAGAAAAAAAGATCCAAAAACGAGAGACAAGCAAATGGATTCCAGAAAAAAGTGTCTCGACCGTTTCGACAAGAGGAACTGGCGCCATCTCATCTCTTATTACAATTCGTCCCCCTGTCGCCATTGTTATTCGCTCCGCGCGTTGCCATAGGCTAACTAACTGGCCTCGAGGGAATTGCGATTGATCATTGATTGTTGTTGTCGGGTCTGCTTGGCGGCGGGCGGACCCGCGATATCCCCCAGCCTGGACCAATCCCGTGGGTTGGGTGATTGTGTGGCATAAATCAGACCCCTCGCTTAACCTGCACGTCGGTGCACGTCGGTGCACGTCGGTGCCATTCGGTTCAGCTTGACTGGCCTCAACCGCCTCGATAGGCGGGCAGGGGGGTAGCTTACGATCCACTGTGCTGCATGCGTCTGCTTTGAAGCAAGCAAAGACGAGGATTTAAAATGAGCCTCAGTCCCACGATCAGCGCGTGATGTGGTCACAGACGCGACACGATGGTGTTGGAATAACTTGCACAACTTGTGTTGAGAAGATGCGATATGCATCGGCGTTGAGTTGAGTGGGTTGCAGTTTTAAGCGCCGGATATCTGGCCGATCGTTCATCATAAGATCCTTCTTAATGTTTACCTATATGTCATTCACTAATGTTGACACTACACTTCTCTTAGTTTTCACCCGCGCATCACAGTCAGCGTAAACAATGGTATTAGATTGTTAGCATCACGGCTAAGACGACAAATATGGCTCCGTATCCCTCATCAGATACACCTCCCCGATCAAGACGGCACATCCAACTACCATCGAGATGGCAATGATCGGCACATTGAATCGTGCAAAATCTCGAGCCCGAATATGGATGTGTTTCCTCCCAAGGATGTCTCGCCACAACAGCCCTGCAAGTGAGGCGCTAAAAGCCGTGCTGAAAGCACCGTAGTTGACTCCAAGCGCCATACTGTATACTGTGGCCCAGAAGGTTCGGTTGGAAATGGGAACCCCGTTGTTCTCGTGGATGGCTACCCAAGACTGAAGCACTCTGCATATCAGAATCGTAGTCCCGATGTTAGTGCCAGCGAACTGCAAAGTGTTAGTGGAGGTCGTCTGCTACAGGTCATGAAACTTACATTGCAAAGAACCACGGATACAAACCCCATACCACCAATAGCACCCACTGTTCCTGTTCTGTTCACCCAGTGATCCCACCCATATGCAAACACTGGAACCCAACCCTTGGTTACTAGCGCTTGTACCAAGATGAACATCGTAAACGCAAAAGGAACAAGTGCCAAAGGAAGCAGGGCGAGAACGGCTGTTGCCGTTGGGAATGTCTCCCTTGACCATGTCCATCCACGCGAGACAAGAGACGCCAGTGTCGTCTTCTCACCCGTTGACGTGCCGGGCCGATTTTCCACGTCGGAATCCTTTTCGTTGCCACCCAATGCCTCACTTGAGGCTGGCATCGGCTCCCCAGTCTTGACGTCAGTTGCTCTCAAGCCCCCTTGTCCGGACGGGGCCGGAGTTTTTTCCACACTTATTGCATCCTCAACCCCACTGCCGGCATCAGTTTTACTCCCCGAGGTTGGTCGAGATGGTAGTCCAACCACTGCAGCCCGTTCAGCCCTCGCCTGCTCGAGTTCCCGCCGTCCGCTGTGCGCAATCTCGCGCGTCTCTGCCCGCCGAAGCCAACCGACTGTGACATCCCAGATAAACATAACTACAGCTGCTGGAAGAGTGACCCAGAAAACTGGAAGTTCTCCATCTGTCGGCTTCACGGCATTGAGGACAAGGACGATGATGAGCGTCGCTGCGATGACAGCACTCCCAAAGATGGCACTCTTCTTATCCAAATAAGGGTGCATAATCTCCGCCAGTTCGATAAGTTTGCCCTTTTCGTCATCGGCATGCAGGTTCTCTTCCTCTTCCGCCGCCCCCCTGGCATATGGGATACATGGATTCTTTGGCTGTTCGGCCCTGATCTCTTCGGGTAGCTCATGTAGCGTAATTGTCCTGGGAATCAACTTCTCCTGCCTGAAGATGACGTACAGCAGACATGGAAATAAGACAATCACCGTAATCACTACGGGGACAATCATGTTGACTGTATAATCGATGAACCGAACCTGGAAAGCACCCGCAAGCACGAGGTTTGTTGGGTTCGAGGACACCAGGATGGCGGAAACGATGTTGGCCACGGCAAACTGGGTGAAAACCCAAGCTCGAGGGTGGTGGATATTGCTCGATACACGCGTCATGTAGGCAAGAAACGGCGTGCCCGAAAGGATAATCGGGTCATTTCCGATAAAGCTCCCAAGGAAGGCAAAAAAGACGTAGAGGTAGAAAAACAGCTTGTGGCCGCTGTTACCGCCCCAGAGCAGAACCTTGTAAGCAAGCCAACGGATGAGCCCGGATGCATCGATCGAGATGGCGATGTAGGCCAAGGTGATGAAAAACAGCATGATGTCGATGGGGGAGATGTGGTCTGCTCCAATGGTGCCGCCGCGCACCTCGGCCCTCCCAATGGCCGAGATGGCAAGGAGGAAAAGATCCGCAATGAGGGGAGCTGTGACGAAGTTCATGGGGAAGTTGAACCTGACAAAGCGTTTTCGTCCATCGTCGAGTCGCTCTTGCCGCGGCGGTAGTATCCTTGCGGCGCTCAAGGTGTCATGGATGCCATGTGCGAGTTGGCGTGGAACAGAAATAGGGACGTGAAAGGGGAAGAGAACATTGATGTCTGTGCACTGTTAGCTGCAGTGAAGTTTCGCAGAGTTGAATCCCGCGTACTCGTCAAGACAAAAACCACCAATGTTACAATTGACCTCCACTGGGTGATCCCGCTGGTGTCGGTCTTGGAGGCGTCGACAGCCATTTTGGGGGCGTTGACGAGGCGTAGCGGGGCCGCGTGGACGGTGTGCTGAAAATGCGGAATGCGGAACCACGGCTGATGTAGTTTTTCACAATCTGGTCAGCGTCGGCCACGTGCTCCGGTCCCGAACGCAGAATTGATGGGCGACTGGTCTTGGCGAGCAGTGGCGGAGCGACAAACCTGGTGCCCAGAGTGCCTCGCATTTCCCCTCGCCATCGAAACGGGGACTTGGTGGCGGGCGTTTCTGCAGGCGCGTTGCCGCAACGAAAATCGGTGCGGGCACTGTGGGGCGCCCAGACCACCAAACGACGTCAGCAGCCCACGCTAACAATTCTTGTACAGCACATTCAAGTAGGAACGAAGGCGTGTAAAATCTCATCACCATCGAAGCTGAATCCCAACAAACCATCGTTCTGCACTGTGGTATCTAAAAACGCCAATCCCCAAACCAAACCGCATATGCTAGTGGCGCCATCCCATCATCTATCGCACAGGAAGCACACGCCGCGTTTGGTTAGCTCCTCCGACGCGACGATGTCCTCTTCTCAAGAGGACCAATCACGGTCCGTAAAATCTCGGCTTGCAGTCGCTCGTCGCCAAGATCCGTTGTATCTACGCCAAAATTCCCCCATATTAACCTCTTGACAACTCCTTGATACTTATCCCCCAGCGAATCGAGAGCGGCTGCCTTTCTCCGTACTGCCGCAATGTCCTTCCAGTCAATCACCGTCCACAGCCCGATCGAGAGCAGTGCTACTCCCAGGCGGTACAGGATTTGGTTCTGTATGCCATATGTGAACTGCAGTTCCTCCTCAGAAACAACAGACCCTTCCTCCATGTCCATGTCGACAGTGTCATTCTTGCCAACCTGAACTTGGATGTTCAGGGTGCTCAGTGCAGCAGACACATCCACGGCAGCGTGCGGGTCCTGAAGAAAACTCAGACCTTCCAGAACACAACCTTGCGGCCATGCCGAACTCGAGTGGTTGACCATCGTCCCTCTCACCAAGGCCAGAGCGAGTTGGATGCGTTCCCGGTTCAAGACCATGTCCACCGGTTGGCGGAGTAGCTCGGCCGCGCAAAGCATCCGATGTGTCTCCCAGTCGCCGATTTCCTTGGCTTCGAACTGGAACCGCTCTCGTCCTTGATGGTCGATATGGCTAAAGTAGCGAACCTGCGGCGATAGCACACAGTCTTCCAACTGCTGACAAAGCGATTGGACATCATCGACTGGCGCTGCTGCGAATTTGGGTTGCTCGTTGACAAGGAGGAGACTCTCAAAGGTGACTCTTGGCCGCTTCGGGTTGGGCAGGTCCTGCTCGTCGAACGATCTCCGCCCCATACTTTCTGGGGTAAGTAAACCCAATTGTTGGCTGGTGACGCTGAATAGTAGTCGATTACTAACAACCTGTTAGTGACTCATTCACTTGTCTACCCAAGTCTCACCCACCTTAGAGATGTGCTGCCTTGTCGCCCGCCGGTCTCAAACAGCCACAAAACACTGTTGGGCTGCCATATAGAGCCAATGAGCAACCTACTGATGTGGCTTGAATGGAACGCGTTCGAGCAACTCCATCGTCGCTGCAGCAGGGATTGGAGCCCCAGAGACAAGTGGCGAATGGCCCGGAAATATTTCACCCCTCTGATGTCTGGTTGTTCTGAAGTCTCGCCCTCTGAGATTTCCCTTTCTTTTCTTTTCTCTTTCGAGCTTGATAATGACGACTTCTGGATTTTGTAGGCCAATTTTCGGATCCTCTTCAGCTCGGTGATCCATTCCTTCAGCAACTTGATATCCTCTTTGTATTCCTCTTTCTTGAACATGAGTCGAAACCGATCCTTCGTCGCTTGGAAGAGTGGAGACTGCGAATGGTCAGCACTAGGCCAGAACTTACTCGGGGCGACTCACGGCCATGTCTGGCTCTGCAAAAACGGAAAGCCGAGTCTCGATGCTTGTCAAGGCCAACTTGACCTCATCGATGGCCTTCCAGCATTCGGGACGAAGCTCGCCGAGATGTTGCCCCAGGGGGCCCTCGAGGTCTTTACTCTTCCAGTACGCATGTTCGTCGTCCCGTATCAACAGCTGGGCGGTGTGATCGTCAAAGGCATCGATAATGAGATGGTAAATCTCGCCTCTGAAGCAGCGCGACTGGACGTCAACTTTATCACGCAGTCGTCGTATCTCCTTGTGGTAGTGACGAAGCATGTGCGTCTTCTCTCGAATGACAGAAAATCCCTTAATCGCGCCGAAAAAAATCGGCACGATGGCCAGGGCAAGCTCGGCCATTCCGTGTTACGCGATGCAAGGTCGTGTTTTGGGCTAGCTATAGCCCGCAAAGCAGGCTCATGGAAAATGGACCAAAGGAGAGGTCAGAGAAGGTTTCAAGAAACGCCGAGAGGCCACAGGCTGGGCAAGGTGAAGAGGCAGTTTTGAAGTAGGATGCGGGAAAGAGGCGAGCAAATGCGCTTCCACTTACCCCCGCACTGCATGGAGCCAACGCCTTTTTCAGCACGCTTGCTTTGCCCAGCGATCGCCATTGGGCTTCCCGGTGTGTCGCACATGCACCCCCGCCGCAGTGCTGCCTGCAAGTTGTGCTCCAATCCAGACAAGTCAGACCCGACAGGGAGGGGCCCGTCTCTCATATCGGGCGAACCATCGGTCCACTCTTACTCCGCCACATTCGGCCTGCAGCGTGGCCTTGGTCTGATCGTCAACGGATGCTCGGTGGACAAACTCGGATACCGGCGCCCGTGACGCTTTTCGGGGGCTGTGCATCTCACGCAGAGCCTCGTCGGTGAGAAAATAAGACTCATAAAAAGTAGATGCCAGAAACCGCCTGCATGTCTTGGCTGTCCAGCAAGGCTTCTTGTAACACACAGCCCGATGCGTTCACCGGCATCACGTCTTCTTTACCCCGCACCCGACCGCCATGTCCCTCACTGGGAAAGCACTGAAGCATATCGACTCGATGCAAGACGACATCCCTGGAATCCGTCGTCGCAGGACACAGGAATGGTTTAGCCATGTCCAATCTGCCCCTCAAGATGACGACTCGCGGTCTGATGGCATCATCAGCCAGCTATGTCGGTGCATCTATGGCTTTTTCAACGACATTTTGGGAGATATAGAGGAGAGGAAGGGACCTGGCACTGAGGTCATCTCCGAGCAACATTATCGAGTCCTAGATAATACATGCGACAATTTCGGGGAATGGGAGGACAGGTTCCAGGTCGGAGTCGGCGGGCTCGACGATGCACTGAAAGACTCGCAAGATGCGCGACAGTTCACTTTGAGGATTATGATCAGGATATGCGAAACATTGACAAACGGTATGATTGAAACTACGCTATCATGCTCTGACTAACTCGATCAGATCTTCTCCCTCACATCCTCGATGCTCAGCCAGCATCTCGATCGAGCCCGACTGAGGGTAAATCGAGCCATCCGCTGCTGGCAAAAGCAATGGAGATCAAGCAACTCAGGGATGAGGCATCTCTCCACGCGCAATCACAGCCCGACTCAGACGACACGGGGAGCAGTACCGACACCCCTGAGTCAGACAAGTCGTCTCTTGATGAGGTTTTGGAAAGCCTAAAGAGCGATGTGGAGATCCTCATCGACTATGGGCCGTACCTCGAAGACCCGATCCGTGACACTATTATCAAAGAGCCAACAGCGCCCCCACCCGAGTTGACCGAGTTCACCAAGTACCAAATGTTCTTTGACGGCATCAAACAAAAATATCCACAATGCGATGATGGTCTGGCAAAGGCTATGAGCAAGTGTCTCTACGACACGACAATGCGGTTACATGGTGAGAGACAAGTAGCCGCCACGCCGCACTCGCCTCTCGCTGTGTTCCGTGGCAAGTTGCCTAAAGACTCGGGGTATGGGACGAGCATCCGAGATTTGAGTCATATCTCGGATGGTCCGCTTGATGACAGCATAGCGGCGGGGAGCTCATACGCACGGACTCTAGCCTCCTATGCCGAGGTGGACGACAATGGAAACACCAAAACCCCGTTTCCATCACAACCCAAGGAGCTCAGGATCGGGCAAAAGTTTCCTTGCATCGCCTGTGGCCGGCAGGTTGCAAAGTCAGAAAAGACTTCTGCGTGGAAGTATGTATCCTTCTCGTCTCACTTGTGCGTTAGCACTTACTAAGTAACTGCAACAGACGCCATGTCCTCTCCGATCTCCGCCCCTGGGTCTGCTGCCAGATTTCGTGCGACTGCGCACGGATTCCATACCGCAGTAGAAATGAATGGCTCATCCATCTCCAAGCCCAACACGAAGTCCATCCCGACTGGGACGACCGGAACTGCCCGTTTTGCCGGCGAAAAATCGATGCTGGTGGGTTCCAAATGATCCACCACGTTGAGCGTCACCTCCGTCACCTCTCGCTGGCTGCCCTGACCGCGAACCCCGGAAATGACGAGTCCGACAGCGACTCAGACCGTGAATCCGATACACCGATGCCGAGGACCGCAATAGCAATGATTGCTGTTGCTGCTGGTCGAGGGACAGGGCCCTTGGACCAACCTTTGCCAGAGGAGCCCGAGTCAGAGTCGCTTGAGCATCACCCCTTGTTCACGCATGCCGTCCAGGAGGAGGACGGCTTGTGGCATTGTCCGTGGGAGGGGGAAGACTATTGCGAACACAAACCGTCGGTGTTGCGGGCGGATTTCAAGTGAGTTTTAACTTTCGGGATCCTGATCGGCGCTGTACTAACTAGCACACAGCAAATTCATTAGGCAACACCTCGAGTCGCTGCGCTGCAAGGTACCAGGTTGTCTATCCGCCGGGAAGGCCTTCGCAACTCAGGAGATTTTGTATCTTCACGAGCAAAAGGAACACGACATGCACAAGGGTGGGGGTCGTTTCTTGTGCACCAGTCCGGGGTGTGGTCGGTCAAGACCGGGGAATGGGTTTGCGAATCGGTGGGTACAGCTGGAGCATATTAAGAATGTGCATGACAATATTCCAGATTTGCCGGCGCCAGAGGGGAGTTGAGGGTACGTTTGCACTTGGGCAATATGATGACGCTAGCACGTTGCGGTGTGCGAGTCTACGAAGTAGAGTATTGAAAGAGAAAAACAAAACACAACCACACCACCCCAAGTACTAAAGCTGTGTAGCCCAGTATGAGTGGTGCGGCGGCTGGCCTTCCGGCCAGCTGCTGAGATGGGTGGGTATCTAAAGGACTAATCATCGTACCTAACTGTACGGTATCTAACAAAGGTGGGCTGTACCTCAATGTACAATGAAACTAAATGATGGACTAAGTTCTCATTCTGATCACAAAGAAACTAACGAGGGACACTAATATTGGCGGGCGCCAGAGGCGCCCGGAACTGATAAATTTTGAGGGTTGATGATCTAAAAGAAAGAAAGACAACGGGCAAAAAGGTGAACTAGATACAGGCAGCAGGTTGGCTGGGGCATGTGCCAGGGCACGTGACCACCCAAAACTATTTTTCCCTGCGTCAGTATAGGAAGTTGTAACTACCTAGGCACTGTCAAGTGGGCTGGTGTGACTTCCGGATCAAGATACCTGCCTTCTGTGCCCGGATAGCTTTGTCTGCATTGTTACGAGGCTTAGGAAGGGAGCTAAGCGTTATACGGAGTAGGATGTGTTGGTCAAGATGGTGATAACGGCGATTAGGCCGTTCCATCACTGCCCCGTTGTGACTCAGTACATGGCAAACAGTAGGCTGAGGGAGGGGCAATGTTTAGCAGCACGGTGCTCTTCCTGCAATGAGTATCCCTTGACACTGTCGTCGCTATTATATCACATGCCTGATGATGACGCCATTGTATTCTTCCCGTGTTCTTGACGGATGCTAGCGACACCCATCACAATGTCCTTTCCAACCAAATCGAGCCAAGCCCCCAATCTCAATTTGCCTTTGTATCTATCTATCCGTCTGGGCCCAGCCTAAGTCTTGTCCAATCCAGTGCAAGTCCTCTTGTTGTCCTAGAATTTCACAAATTTCCTGACACCCCCACCCCCAAAAACAAGCTCTTTGCGAAAACAGAGAACAGAATAAACGAGAAAGAAAGAATACTCGTAGGTGACTCGTGGAAGAAAGAGGCGAGAAAGAGAGAAGGGGAAGGAGACAAGGACAAAAAAGAAAGAAGAAAGAAAACGAAAAAGAAATGACGGTCCGAAATCTCAAACCAAAACTTGGCGCGACGTCGTCTTTTAAACAATACGCGCCCACGATACTGGCAATGATGGCGATGATGGAAAATGTCGAATTTCCCGATCCGCTATCTAATTAATACACGCAATAGAATGGAAAGTGGGATATCATTCTTGAAATAATTCCCCCAAAAGACCGACGTTGTCGGTATTCCGTCGCGCTGTTTTGGATTTCTGTGTTGCCCAAAACGGGGTTTACGAATCCGAATGTCTCAGAAAGAAACAAATATAAATATAAATGCTGATGATCTGGACTATGATGATGGGGTCATCAGAGTCCGGGCGAGGGTGAGACCGCCTAGTGTGGCGAATTTTGTTGCCACCAGGACGACGCCCAAAGTCAGTTAGTTAGTTGTGATGACGGCCTGCGCAAGACGGGGACTAGGCCGACCGTGCAAGTTGAGTCTGAGCCTGAGCCTGCGCATGGGACACGGACTGGTGACAGTTTCCCAAGTCATGTCCATAGTAGGTTCCGTATCCAATCTCGGGCAGGGGCGTGGTACACACCCTAGAATAGTTGCTGTGCTCTACATCGACAATGTGGAGAGAGTGGGTGGCTGGCTCATGTCTACTAGCTGGCACTGAAAAAAGAGATTTCTTTATCGGAATCTAGGTACCTATCTACCAATCCTCCTACAAAACCATTCAAGATTTCGCAGGTTTATTAAGATACCTAGGTAGCCGTACCCAGTTTACACTTTCCTAGACACACACGCTTCCAAACTACATTTATTTACACTCAGGTGATTACCTTTGACCACATAACTGCAGCTCCAAGTTACTTGACCGAGGGCGTCGAACGAATCGGCCCAGTTGTTAATGCGAAATGAGCGCGGAAAGATCCAGAGGGCGTATCAGATGGGTTGCAGGGGATTGTCATGAATGTAGGTACAATGCCTGCAACCGTGGTCCCTCCCTCGGTGCCCAGAGTTTCAAAAGGCCGAAAAAGACGTCGTCAGAGTCCATGCTGGTCGCCAAGTCCTCCTCGGTCACCGCATTGGATATGCCCCCAGTCCAGCGCCTGATGGCCAAGTTGATTCAGGCAGGTCAAGTACTTATGCCGGATCAAAATTAGAAGAAGGGTCCGATTTTGCTGAGCGGATACTGTGGTTTCATACGCCGGCGCCGCTTCTCCGGGACTGGATCATCTTCCTCCTCCTCTTCTGCATCATAGTACTCATCGTCATCATCATCACTATCCTCATCTAAGCCATCAGACTCAGAATCGGACTCGGAGGATGATGTGGCTTCGTCTTCCGGCTGGCGAGGGAGATTCAAAGCCTGCTGCTCCATAATACTCTTATCTCGAGCGCCGACCTGGACGCAACCGCTGTTTCCGTCAAAGTACAGCGGCAATCTCAATGTTTCCATGGGAGTCCAATGGAGGTTTTGGCGCCGTTTGTAGTGTTGCGACAGCACCAGTTGCCATTTATGGTCATCGTCGTTGTTGTCCTCTGCCGCTGCCGTGTCGGTGAGGTACATGGAAAACTTCCACGTTCCTTGCTTTCGCTTGCCGAGGTAAATCAAGTCGTAGGCCCGCTTGACACGCATGACTTGTCTTTGGTTCTCTGGAAGGAGAGCAAAGAAAGAATCGCAGACGAGTTTAAACTCGTCGCCGTTCCGGACAGGCAATGTAACCGCGTAGGCTTTGGTATTATTGCTTGCTGCTCCTCCTGCTCCTCCAGTCTCGCACTCGAGTAGGACACAGGCAGAGTGATCCCATAATCTGACAGCAGGTTTCGGCTTACCCTGTTTCGAGCACTGCCGCATCTGAATGCCTATGGCAGCGCCGCGGGCAAAGAACTGCTCGACGGTGAGGGTTTCGCTGACGACATAGGCGGCAGCCGTGGCTACTTTGGCGGAGCTGTATACGTTTTGTTTGTCAGAAACCGGGTAAACACACACACACACAAGGTACCTGGGTGGTAAGTAAGAAAAACTCACTCATACGTCAAGCCGACAAAATTGTCAGTAAAGACGATTGGAATCTCGTGCCTTTCTCCCAGGTCCATCATGTGCGACTTGACGGCCGGATTGCGGGCTGTACCGCCCGAGACGACTACAACCGGGTTGGGCACGCGCTCGCTGTCCGTCTTGGCCATGTCAGCGAGGCGTTCCATTTGTCGGGCGGCTACATTGAGCGGGCGCTCGAGACCCTTGCGCCAGGTATGTTGAATATCCTCAACGCTCAGCTGGAGTAAGAAGCCGGAATGGGAGTCCATGTAGTCGCGTGTGAAGGGGCAGATCATAGAGACGGATTTGCGGGAATCGGTTGATTGTCCCTTTTGTGGCCGAAACTTATTAAGGAATTCCTCCAAGTATTCAGGAGGCACCGGAGTTTCCGTCTGGTCAGACCACTGCGTGGAAAACCACATGGCGACGTGGTGCTCCCACTGTTCGGAGCCCCCTCCGGCGCCTTGTTCAATCGTTAGCACAGCAAATACCTGATGCGCCCGGGAAGAAATGCTTACCAAACGCTTTGCCGATCCTAAAGAAGCCATTCCCAAAGGGGTCATGAGCATCGCGGGAAACGCCAAACAGGCAGCCATTCTGTTGACAGATATTAGCACTCAGATTGATGCTGACAGCGGGCAGGTGAAAACATTACCATATTGTGTCCACCATAGTCGATAAACATGATGGTACTGTATTCCTGTCTCGGGTCCACCTTGGACGCATGAAACTTGTACATGTAACGCGCGAGTGCTTCAGTCTCGGTAAAGAAGAAGATGATGGCTGGATCCATAGTAAACACCTCCGAGACGAGGGCGCGGTAGACATCCTCAAATTCCAAGGTCCACTGCACGGGCAATGTGAGCCCGATCTTGGTGATGTGGACGTTTTCCTCCCGGCACCTGGCCAGCACCTCCTCCCGCAGGACCGACAGAAGATCAACGAGGCCCTGGCGGAGGCGGGCGCGGAATTGCGCGTCGTCCTTCCGGGCTCGGAGATGGTGGACCGGTGGGTACTGCTCCAGCAGCTTGTCACCGGCATTAGCAAGTATGTAAAAGACATACTTGGCCGAGACGGACTGGCGTGTGGTATCTTGCCGGTCAACCAGGTATAGGGGCGCTGGCGGGCCCGAGATCGCAGAGGGTTGCTCATCGAAGACATAAATCTCTGAGGGAAATTCCCCCGGGAAACTTGTGCCTCCGATGCCATAACTGTGGCGATTTTCGATGACTTTTGCCCCGGACTCTGTCCAGAGACATGCACGGGTCCGGTGGCTTCCAATGTCTATGCCCAGTGTGCTGTACCGGGGGGTATTGTCAGATGGCGGTGGTGAAAAAAGAGAAGACAAATAGGTAATTCTGCCTCGTCGGGGGAATCAAAATACACACCATGACTTCTGGGCTTCCGGGCCAGAATTACTGGCCGCGGGCGTCTTTTTGGCGCGCTTGGCTTCGGGTGAGCCACCGCGCACTCTTCGGTGCGACGCGCGTTTGGGCATGGTGGAGATGGGGTGGATGTCTTGAGGGGGCTTGCGGAAGAAAGTCGAGATAGTGGAATGAGCAGGGAGAAAGGTTGAAGAGAAGAAAATAACAGGTCCCTTGCCGACAGGTGTGGATATCCTCTTGGGCTCTGGACGGTGATAAAAAGAAGTCCCTCTGCGTCAGCTAGCTCGGAAAAGGCAAGGAGGAATTGCTTCCCGCGGCGTATTTTTTTTCTTGGGAAAAGAAAATCTGGGCGTGGACTGTGCCGTGGTTGCTCGGGGGCTAGAGGTTGCTTCCTCTTTAGTCCAGAAATTCAGACCAGACCGGCGCGCGAACCCTCGCACCCTGTAGGCCTCTGTCAGCCAATCAAGACTTGGCTGTCCCCAAGCCCTGGATTTGCTGGGGCTCGCACACCTTTACAAGGAACAACTGGGTCACTCCAGCTCCCCATCTTCCGCTTTCTTTCCATCTTCCTTCATCCCCGACTCTTACCATGACCCCGCCTCGTCCTCGCACCTCCCCTGGGGGCGCCCCCGACGCAGTCGAGGCTCGGTTGAAAGAAAAGCTCAAGTCCATCCACCAGCAGAGGGAACGGCTCGCCGAGACGATTGGAGAGCAGTTGATCGCCACAATGGTCCAGTACAAACGCGAAGACCAGAGACTCGTAGATGAGTATGGCCAGCTGCTTTCCCAGCTGCCAGCTCGGTTCGCTGGCCCCGCCAACCCTTCCCGGCGTCCCGAGCCCTGTGCCAGCGTTCCAGACCGCTTCTACTTTGGCGGCGCTGGCATGGCAATAGTCGTCTACCCATCCGAGGAACGCTTCAATGCCCCTCCAACACGCGAGACTCGTCCCGCGACATCACGGCCGGCATCGCCAAGACGAGACTCATTGCCCCTGACGAGCCTCTCCTCGGCCAGAGCACCGTCCGAACCCGAACTCCCCGTCTTGGAGCCAGAACACACGGTGGCGCCCCTTGGCGGCAAACAACCAGCCCGCCCCGATCGGTCATCTCCAGATGAGCTTGCCCCGGGCCTGTCTCCATCCCCTCGGCGCAGGCAAAGGAAGCGACGGGCCTCTGATCAGAAAGCAGAATCAACACCAAAGTTCCTGTCGACCTCGATGCCTGTGCCGAATGCTCGGGCGACTGGCGCTGCCCGTCCCAAGTCAAACTCGACCCGGTTCCGGATTGTCCGGTGTATCCAGTGTGCCAGACGCAAGGTGAAATGCGACAAGGGAAAGCCATGCTTGAGATGTGTGCGTATTGGATTGGCCGAGGAGTGTACCTATGCACAGGAGAGGGTCGACACGGACATGTGATTGGAATCACCTAGGAATCCTGGCTATACCGGAATTCAAGACTTCCCGCTACCATCAGATGCCGAGTTCTTGCTGTCGTAAATGTGCTTGGCAAGAAGGGTAAGCAATCACAACTCACAAGATTTACCAATACTACCTCCAGGCCCAGCCCTGTAACCGAAGGACCCAGATAATGTTCAAGATTCCATTCCATTGGTAGCCTGGATATATTAAATGCAGCCAGGTTATTATCGCTTTCAGCTGCCCAGTTCCCTTTCCTGGTTGGCCAAAAGTTCTTCCGACGGCTAAATCCTTCAATGCTGCCCTGGGATCGCATTACCACACCCAACTGCAGTCCAGACACCAGCTCTTTGGACACTGATTTGAATCACCACTACATGGCATACTTTTACGCACCATGTCACCGCAGCCCCGGCTATTAGCGTGGGGTGTTCTGGGTCTACCCGTCGACTGCCGTTGTATGGCCCACTCGTCAACTGCGGGTGTTATTTATTAGTTTCCTACCCCGCGCCTTAATGATCGAAGTACTCGCGAGTCGCCGGCTGGCTTCAGCCCTACCAGCAAAATGACCCACCGAAAACGCGCCGACGACTCGTCTCACACAATCCCCAACTACAGACCTATCACCTTGCACCGGCCATTTCTCGCCATTCTCGCCCTGTATCTCGCGTGCCTGATTGCTCTCCTCGAGTATGGCTGTCGGACATTCCCGTCCTCGCACGCAAATACGCCCCCAGTGCCGCCAGATGACAAAACACCGGTTCGTAACAACACGGTACTGGTGTCCGCCCCGCTGGGTGCACCGAGGCAAACTATCGGTCCCAGCGTTTCCACCGTGGCGATGAACCGGCCGAGATCTCTGACAGCGCCAGAACTCAGTAGCGCCTCCTCGATCAACGGCGCCAATGGGACCACAGCCCATCGGACCCAGACCCCAACACAAACTAGCCCAGTTGATATCAGCCAGATAACACCCGTATCCTTTGCTGATCGTCAAGCGTATCCACCAGAATACCTGGCCGCATTCCAGACACCCGAGGCCTCGAACGATAGCAAATGGCTGAACCAATCCTCAACAACAACAACAACAACAACAACAACAACACTGGCGACGTTGACAACACTTCTCCGACGCCATCCGGATCCCTCCAACTACGGCCGGCTTAGCGGACCCATGGTCAAAGTCATATACACGATAACGTGGGATGACATGAGCGCTGTTTCCGACATAACCTGGATGGGGCCCGGGGCGTTTCCCACAATAGATTGCGCTTTGGATGTTATGGACATGGTTTTGGAAATAGCCGAAGCAAAAGGCCTGTATATGGCCGCAGGGATCGCCACCTGTGATGGACCTGCTTTGGTTTTCCACGCCCCCAAGTGCTGGACTGCGTGGAATTACGTGGCCAGTTTGGAAAACAAGTTCCGCGCCAGGGGGTTGCCATTGCTGGTTCGTAACGATCGGATTATGACGGACCAGAGTGTTACCGGCGTGGATCCTGCTACGGCGCAAATGTGTAGGGAGAAAATAGAGAGAGATCCAGAAGATGCGGCGGGGGCGACGGCGAGCAACGCAGTGACGGTCATAACCATGAGGGATTCCCAGGGTGTGCCCGAGGCTACTCTCACTGCGGATATCATCAATCGTGTCGATTCTTCAGGGTCGACAACCCCGGTGGCGACCGTGATTCGATCAACCAGCAGAGAGTTTACCGCGATTACCATTACCAGCGGAGGAACAACCACCACCGCCACCGCTCGTCTTACTACCCTCACCAATTCCCGAGGTCAACCCACCGCAACCGCCGCGCTCATTCCTCTGAGGGATCCCTCCAACGGAGCCACCACGGGCACCAGTACGCGAACTATTTCCGTTTCATCAGAAACGGCCTTGACATTACGAGACTCCCGCGGCCAACCCACGGCGACCATTTCCGTCCGCCTCCCTCCTCCGGATAGCTATTTCACACTTACCGGACCAAACGGGAATCCCATCTTGACCATCACGCGAACCTATCCGCTCCTCCCCACCTCCACACCCTCCGAGGGAAGTAGAGGAGGAGGAGGAGGAGGGGTGCCAAGAGAAGAGGATAGCTTCCACCCGATTTCATCCACGGAATATACGGCTGTTCTGGTCCTTCCGGTATTACTAGCGATTATTGCGGCAATCTTGGCGCAGAGTGTGCATGCGGATCTGCAGGCTTTGTTGCCGTTTCATTCTCTGACTGCGGCATCAACATTGACACCGTGGGGAGGGGAAGGGGGACAAAGAGGCGTGACGGCGCGCGAATCCCTCACGCTGATAACCTCGGGGATTCCCGGATTTGCCAACAGTTTCCGCTTTCTTACCAACCAACGCGACCCGCTTTCCTTGTTCTCGTATACTCTTATTGTGGTAGTCGCCGTGGTAACTTCTTTGTCCAGCGAAGCGGTGGGGATACAACTACACGGAGAATGCACCAAAGTTGATTTTCGGGGTTGTTATATGGGCATTGCCGTCTTCCTCGGGCCAAGTAGGGCGATTCAGGCATTGCTGGGTCTGGGGGTCATAATGGTAGTAGGGATGGGGTTGGTTTTGGGAAAGTGGAGGACGGGCGTGCTCGAAAATCCGTTAAGCATTGCCACCATGGCGAGGTTGGTGCAGAGCCCCCGGTTGAGGGAAGGGATTAGAGAGGTGAGGAGTGAAGAGGGGGATTTTTTTGCGGAGATTAGGAATAGGGAGGTTACCCGACAGTTGGAGGGGTATCGGTTTGCGTTTGGTTGCCAGCAGGGAAGGGAGGGGTATGGTATTGTTGTGTTTCCGACCACAGGACAAGACATGGCGGCGAGGATGTCTCGGAAACATACTGCCCCGGCCCGACCACCAGCACGGACGAGAAGAAAACAGCCCAACATGTTCAGACGCACGCGGGAACGACTAATTGACGGTCTCGGCCTGCTCCTGCTCTGGGGCCTAGCCATCCTCATCACGTATTACAACACGACGCAGTACCACGAGAGCGGGTTCGAGAAATTTATGAACAACCAAAACTTTGGCGTGCGGACCTTGTTTACCGGAGTGGGCGTGTTGGTGTCGCTTCTTTGGAATCATTTATTTTCGCGTAAGTCAAGTCTAGTCCAGTCCAACTTGGCCCCCTGGAACAGACAGGCAGACAGATACTAACAGGATCACTTGACGTCCGATAGGCTCCGCAACGTTGGAACCCTACCGCCAACTTTCCCTCCCTCTCCCCCCCGTCCAAAGCACGCACTGGATCTCCCACCCGACCCCGACGTCTGCATTCCCCGGTCTCGCCATGTCTCTTTTTGGCAGTAAAAACCTCTGGATGGCCACGGTATCATTCACAGCCATCCTTGCCAAGTTCACCCCGTTCTTACTCTCCACCATTCCGTTCAGTCCGATCCAAACTTGGAAAATGCACGTCGTTTGTGCGTGGACGACGGTGGGCTGTTTGAGTTTTATGAGTGTAATCATCTTGTTTAGCTTAGCGTGGATCAAGTATCCGGGGACATGTACATGTATGCCGGTCGATGTTACGACGTTGGCGGGACGCATCTATTATCTTTGTGATTCGAAGATGGTGGAGGATTTTAGCGTACCGGCGAAGGGAAAAGAAAATGAAAGATATAGGTATAGGTTTGGGAAGATGGTGGGCGAGTCAGGCGAGGTGAGAATTGGGGTTGAGAGGGAGAGTCCAGATGTACCCAAGTAAGGTACGTATGCAAAGTAGGTAGATAGTATCAAAGTACCCAAGTACGCAGGTAGACACACCTTTTATCACCCTCACTCTCCAGCGCCTGAGGTCTTGGCTCCTGGAACCGAGGCCCTGGAAACCCTGCGACTGGCCTGTTCGCCACCACCGTCACTTAAAGTGCGGCCATCAGAATCCACCCAAGGCCCCCACCCCACGGGCTCTCCCCCCAAGTTTACGCAAGGAGGCTTGTTGACATGCAAAAGCAAACCGCTACACCCCGAACTGAGCCACTCATCTCGCCATCTCTAGCTGTAATTTCTGCAAATCATCATCAGAATACCCATCCAAACCTTCCTCCTCCTTTTTACCTCCCCCCATTTCCCTCATCAGATCATCCTGTCCCTCCTTAAACAATGCCAACACCCCCTTCGCCCCTACCGCTGCCGCCACGTCCAAAGGCGTCCTCTGTTTCTTGTCTTCCAGTAAAGGATCCAACCCCTTGATCTTCACCAAACTCTTGAACCAAGTCACTGAACCCTCCACCCGCGACTCTACCACGGCATGCAGCAACGATTCACCTGTGTCATTAAGGGCTTGAAAATTCATCCCAACCTTGTCAAACAACTCCCATAGCACCAACCTAATGTCCTCCGAGTTGTCTACTACATTTGGCGGAGCGGCAAACATGTTCGTGTGAACGGGAGTGGTCTCAAGAGTGAGCTTCCCGCCGCGGAAGAAGCTGAATAGGGGCGTTTCACCCACCGCATTGCGAGCATTGACATCGACCCCTAGAGCGATGAGTTTGTTGAAGAGGCTAGCCACGGGGCAGGTGAGCTTGTTGCTTTTGTCGATTTTCCACGTCAAGGCGAGCAGCAGATGGAGCGGGGTGTTTCCTTGCGCATCAGGGAGAAGGTGATCTGCACCGAGGGATAGGAGAGCCTCAGCCCTGTAGAGATGTCGCGTGCCTGAGGAAAAGGCAACCCCTATGGAGGCCATTGTTAAAACAAGGTGCAGAGGGGTTCGGCCGAGGTTATCTTGCGTGTTTACCAAGCCTGGCGCGGCGAGGGCGGTGCGGCGTAAAAGTTGGACGACGTTTTGGGGCTGATCATTACAATCGTCGCGCATGATCAAGCAGTGAAGGGCCGTTAAGCCGTCGTTGGTCTTGGCGCAGATGTCTGCGCCACGGTTGAGGAGCGTGTCGAGTAGCTCAGCGATGTCATTCGCAGAGGCGCTCATGCATACCGTGTGAAGAAGAGTGCAGCCTCTTGAACAGCGTGTCTCAATGTCCAAGCCTGGCAGGTTGATGAACATGCGGCTGAATCGGCTATTCCCCATGACACGGTGCATGATGGTGGTCTGGTCGTCGTATGCCGCATTGGGGTTCGCTCCGTAATTGAGAAGCATCTCGACTATTTCGGTGCGAGAATTGAGCTGGATGGCGGTATCTAGCGGGTACAAGAGCGCGCTTACTTCCGCGCCACCATGGCCATAATAACCCCTTAAGGCACGCGAAAAGGTGAGGGGCGCCTTTTCGGCCACTTCAACGGCACGGCTGAAGTCTTCTTCCGTCCGTCGGATATTGGGGTTTCCGCCGTGTTGCAGCAGGGCTTCAAGGAAATCGATCTTGCCTTTTTCAATCACCGAGGTAAAAACCGACCCTGTCGCTTCGGCGCCGTTCCGTAGAAGTAGTTTAAACACTTCAATATCCCCGGTGGCGCGAGTAAGACAACAATGGCCCCGAGGATCTATGACGTTGACGTCAGCTCCATGGGCTACCAGAGCTTCAATGGCTTCTAGTTTGAATGATGGTACTGGAATCTGCCCCAACGCGGCCAGCAACGGCGTGAAACCGGCGCCATCCCTGATCTCAAGATTTGCGCCTTTCTTGATCAAGTACGATATGCCCAATGTAACCTGCCATCCGTGTGTCTGCTGAGAGAGCACGTGGAGGGCTGTTTCGTCGGCAATCGGTTCCCCGCCTCCACCATGTCTCGCACAAGAGAGGTTCCTGATGTTCACATCGGCACCCAGGTCTTCTACAAGCACTCGAAGAACCTCCATGTTGCCCGAGTGGCAGGCCTCCAATAATAACGGATAGGTCATTCGCCTCTCCGATTTGCCCATTTGCTGCTTTGACGCATGCGTGCGGAAACCCCAGTCATCGAGTTGGGAGAGCAGTTTCTTGGTAGCCACCTTCTTGAGGAGAGCCGCAAATCCGCCAACGACGAGGTCACGTAAAATCCGATATCCGTATTCATTGGCATCAAGGCCCCCTGAATTAAGAATAACCTCCGTGGCCAATTCATAGTCTCTCGTTTTCATCAACGCCTCGTACTTCCAGTTAGGCCTCATGGAACGGAAATTTTGCCGGCGTTGGTCTGCTGGATTGTATCGAAGAATAAGCTCACGGTATACATTCCGCTTTGCAACAGAATGTTGCACATCAAAGTCGCTCAACTCGTCTTCTGTTGCTGCTGGGAAGAGGGCCTTTCGCTTTCGGATCAGGCACTCGACGGCATAATCAGCACCCTGCCGGGCGGCGGATTGTATGGCGCCATCAATTGTCTCCAGCGTTGGAGGCATGTGAAATGCAAGCATATCGATAATTTCTTCTAGGCGTTGAGTGGGAAAAGTCAGGGATTTAGGATCCTTGGGTCGGCCTTTGTCGTTGAGGAGCACGCCTCCCGCAGTGGGCTTCCAAGGGTCTCTAGACCCATTGTAGCTGTACCCTTCCCAGACCCAGAGTTGGTCTTCGGCTTCAAAACCTGCGCAGGCATACCAGGAAGCGCCAGGACGAGGTTTTGGGAGACAATCCGACACGTCGGACGCTCCAGCCTCGAGCAGAAGGCGAACGCTCTCCGAGTGTCCGGATGTACAGGCAAATTGCAAAGGTGTCCACCTATTGTAGTCTTTCGTGTTCGAATTCACAGCCTGCAGAAACTCTCGCTCGCTGTGCTTGGTTTTGATCCAGTTCAACAGGGTGGCAATGATATGCGGCTGTCGCGACCTGGCTGCGAGGTGCAGTGGCGTCAGTCCTTCCGAGGTTGTCCTCATGGGATTCGCACCAGCCCTCAACAATAAGCGCGTGGTATACTCGCAGTGTGTCGAGGCAAGATGGAGAGCTGTGACACCATCGTGGTCGGTCTGGTCCACTCCATGCTCCGCGTAATGGCTGATGATGTATTCCAACGGGGTTGCCCACCTCTCAGTTTCGGGGCCGGGGCCGCCATTTTCGCACCTTGGGTCCCGCTTCAAATCAAGCCGGCCGTCTGTGTATGTGCTGATTAGGTGCAGTGGTGTACGTCCGGCGTGGTTTGCTTGTCGTATATCGACATCGAGTTCGATGAGCATCTGCACGTCGCGCGGGGCCTCGCCAGGGTTTAACGGCGCGGCAATGCCACAGACAAGCAATTTGGGTATGCGCATGTGCCAAAGCGTGTTGCCTTCATAGTCGGGTTTCTTTGGGTCCAGGCCATGCTCGACATATTTTAGAAAGTCTTTCCTTTCGTCGTAGTGGTCATATCGGTGGAAGAGAGTGCGTCCCTTGAAGTCCACAGTGTCGAGCTTTGCTCCTACGCTGAGCATGGTGTCCCAGCTGTAGCTGAAGTTGGAAGAGTGCGAGGAGGCCAACCTAAAAAAGGGCGTCCTGCCTTCGTTATCTCTTGCTTCCAAGTTAGCTCCGACTTCGACAAGAGCCCGTAGAATGCTCTCGCACGCGTCCTTCGGTGTGTTTGAACGGCCAACGAGCAGGTGAAGCGCTGTCTCCCCTGCGCGATTGGTGGCGTTTGGGTCACCTCCACGCTCGCGGAGACGGCGAATCAGATGTGGGATTTGTTCCAGAACCTCCTTGTCCTTGCACCAAATCTGGCTTGCGAGATGGAACACGCCGTTTTTGGAATAGCCACCCACCGCGAGGGGACTGGCCCCAACCTCCAGCAAGATCAGCGCGATTGAAACCTTGCCCCTTTGCAGTGCGTAGAGCAAGGGGGTGAGTTCCTCTTTCTTCGTCTTGCTTTCCAGATCTGTCTTGGTGTCTGCCAAAATCACCCGAAGGACGTCTTCGTTATCGCAGTTGTGTAACACAGTCTCGCCCTCTTTGTTGGTGGTGTTGGGATCCGCCCCAGCATCGAGCAGAAGACGCGTGAGAACTGGGTCCGCAACGTTATGTAGAAGAGAGTTACCTTTGCTGTCGAGTTGTTTAGCGTCAGCGCCTGACCCAAGCAGTAGTTCGAAACACTCTATAGTCTCTTCATGTGAGTTTGATCTAGTGGCCAAGGGCTGATCCACCAGAGCATGTAGCGGGGTGTTGTTCCCGGGATCGTACTCTGAATCCGTCGACGCCCAAACATTTGGGTCGGCCCCGGCCTGGAGTAGCAGGCGGATAATATTGCTACTTCTTCGCATGCATGCATAGATGAGAGCCGTGGAGCCTTTTTTGTCCAGTCGAGTATTTACATCCACCATTGGATGTCGAAGTGCCAGCATGACGACCTCGGGTCGATTCGCCATTACTGCTTTGCGTAACAGCCCATTCGCCTCTTCCGAAGTCTTGATCAGCGGGAAGAAAACATCTAGCACGGCCATATGTCCGTTGCGACATGCAGAATATGCAGGACTCTCCTGCCAGGGGTTGCGAAATCCATCTATGCATCCACTGGTGATTCTCGCGTCTTGAAATGGGTTGACACCAGAGTCAACTAGAATCTTGGCAACTCCGGGACGATTGCTGATTGCGGCCAAGTGCAGCGGCGTATATCCGCGACGTTCTGATACGTTGACATTTGCTCCGGCCTTTAAAAGCAGTCCCACAATATCCTCATATCCTTGCGCGGCAGCAACACAGAGCGGTGAGCCCTTGTCATCACTGCCCGCTTCTATATCCGTTCCTGGTCTGCCAAGTAATATCTTGACATACTCGGTGAGTCCCAGCTTGACAGCGGCCATCAAGGGACTAGAACTGGATTGGTTGTATTCGCCAAAGATACCGGGATCAAGACCCGGACGCGACAACTTTTGCAAATTTGTGCCAGACAAGAGTTTGTCAATCTGGGTGTTTACCGCTGAGGATTGGTGTCCGGATATAGCCGATTTCCTGGTGTGAACATGCCAGTTCTTCGCAGCATAATCGAGGAAAGGGTACGTGAGATTCAAGTTGCTCGGCTTGCTTCCATATCCGCGGAGGGGATCAGCCCAGGCTGGCGCACGATTGAATAAGGTGGAGCCGGGCTGAGCAATGATGTGCCAATCCATCCGAGAGTTTAGCTTGGTTCGGCTTTGTATCTGGTCCAGAGGGCCCGATAGTAGGTACGACAGACAAATCAAGGCGAGTCGTTCGTGTGTCGACCCTGGTTCCAGGATTGGGTAGGGCCCTGAGGATGATTGTCTAGTTGAGCCGTTCAGAAACTCTGTGAGGCTGTAATGGACGACGGAAACTGTCTCATCTGGCAGAATTTCTAGAAGGGGGCCGCAGGCTTTGCGTACAAGGTCCTTGGCTGCCTTCAGACCGTCATCTCCAGCACCACCCTGCGTGACATTGACGAACTCGGCTATTTCCAGCAGTCGCAGCGGACGGCTGGCATGCGTGACGGACTGGAGAATCAGCAGTTGCATATCGTCAGGGACGCCCGAGCGGCTCGCATGTTCCCGCAGCAGATCGGCGTACATGACATTCAAGTCTTGAGGGAGCTGTTCAAGGACTTGCTTTGTATCGGCTCCCGGTTGAAGAAAGGCCTCCATGGCCAGTTTTGCGTAGAGAAAGAGGCCATTTGCCCTCCCTGGAACTGCTGCCCTAATCTGAGCTTGTGCCCTAGCCGAGATCGACGATTGGCCGAGACTGTACTGCACAAATGTGGCGATGTCGATGTCAACTTGTTTCTCTTCAAGTCGAATGTGGAAGGCCTTTACCGCCCTCATTGGTCTTTCGATGTAGGTGACTGGACGACTTGTGGCGACAATTTTGAGGACCGATGGTCGCCAGCTCGCCAGCCCTGATAGCTCGCGCAGAAAAGGTTCAAGGTCATTGTTCTGATCCATTTCATCGAGGGCGTCGACTACACAGTACACTTTTGGGAGGTATGTAGAGGCCTGGCGAATATGGCGGCAGAGATCGGAAATCGACAAACTGTCGCGATCTCGCCCTTCATCGACATATCCCTTCAAGGCGGCTTGCAAGGGCGGGCTGAAGACGAGGAGCTGATCGAGCCAATCGCGAACGGCCGCCATCGGGCTGTGGTTGGCGTCGATGATTTGACGAAAGAAGAAGTACAAAACTGGGTACCCTTCCCGACGCAGGCGATCGGCAATTGAGGCGGCGAAGACGGATTTCCCGGAACCCGGGATGCCGCGAATCCAGAGTAGCCCCTGGTCTTGACTTGAGTGCCATTTTCGATATGCATCGGTTGCAAAAAGCCAATCACCGGTGCCGTTGAGGTGTGAGGCGAGATGCTTTTTAAATTCGCCGCCCTCATGGTCATACTTGGTTGGTTGGAGCCATGTGCGGACCTTAGCTAGCTCGATGTCCGGAAGCGGAAGGATGTAGTCCTCGTTGAAGTCGCTCACGTCGTCGCGACCGAGGATAACGACCTCGCGGTCCCACTCGCCATCGTCAGTGGCTCGATTGCCGGAAAACATTGCATCGATGGCCTCTGCGCTGTTTGGAGATGGAGAAAAATTTGACCGATCGAGCAGCTTCCTATGATTTAATGCGGCGGGTTTCGCGTCGCTTAAATTGCATTGTTGGTGAAGAGTCACACCATCTTGAGCTTCGCCGACGCGCAAAGTGCGCTGAATCCTGCGACCCGCAATGCTGCCTGCTTGGTTCTTGGCCCAAAGTCACGCTGTTTCCTTCCTAGTGTGACGGTAGTCGGGAGTTCGGTACAAAGTAACCGGCTGTGCTTTCCGGTTGTATGAGTGGGTTCAATGACCATTCAGCCAGGACTAGTAGCACGGAATCGCCTCGTACCTTGGCTACGCAGATCTGCAGCTCATCATGAATTCGACATGAACTACCCCAAATTGTCAAAACTTCCCCAAACCCCGCTTGAACCCTCATTTCTGCGTCGCCGTCATCCTTCACTGGTAAAGCATGGGTTCAATCAATCACTCGCTGCCAAAGCAGCTAGTCCCACATTTGTCTCACCGGGGTCTTTGCGGCTCATCACAACTTACCTAGACAATCTTGAGGCCAACCATTATCCAATAGCGAGCTGACCGCCTTGGATATCCAAAAGATGCCGAATCCCTCATTCGGTGCGTTGCATTTTGGGTACGACTGTTTGCTAAACACTGACATACAAATCAACTGTTGCTGCAGAACGAGATTACTTGAATGATCGGAGCCTCCTTGTCACCTCTCTACCGTTTTACAGGATCTGCGCTCTGCCTGCGCGACCCAGGCCAGTCCAATATCCATTTCTGCGCGACGAATCGGCCGTTTTTGCACCATGCACCCCCGCCAGGGTAACTCTCGCATGGACAGACTGTGGTCCCAAGAGCCCCTTACCCCCTCGCCAATCCTTCCCGATCCGTGTTGGCCTCCCAGGAGCCAATGACGACCGAGCCTTTGTATACCTCAGCGCCTTGCCACCCCCTGTGGATCCGCTTGGGCAACCCCTGCAGCGCCCTCCTGGACATGCTAGAAGGCGCCTTGAATAGCTCATTGAAGGCGCCAACAACCATCTGTGGATGAACTCTCAACAGCATGACACGGAATGGAGTATAAGAGATGCAATGGCCCGCACGATATACCAAAGAGGATCTCTCAATTCCATTGCCGCCACACGAAGCTACTGTATCAAACTATCAATCACCATACTTCGCACCTATCCACATCATGGCCCGTTTTCACGATCTTCCTTTCGAGATCCTCGATATGATCATCCACCATGCCCTGATCTCACGCGGTATCACTAGGGCTCTGCGGCTCAAGCTTGTTTGCAGTAAGTGGCTTTTACCTTCAGTGCAACTCCTGCCAGTGTTGTGCTTGGTTCAGCAGAGGTCGGCGCAATAGTTAAATAGCTAGGAAGCTGTTTGCGAGGGTTCATGCCAAAATATTCAGGCTATGGTCCTAACATTTGAGAGTTTGAAATTTCCGTCTTAGCCCTTTAAGTTCCTCGCCTTTGAGAATAAGGGGAACACCGTGGCAAATTCGCCCTTGGGCCATCCGGGGAGTTAAAGCTGACACGTCTACTTCACAGAACCGTTCTCTTACTCAGTCGACCGAGCCCTCCTCCGCACAAAACTCCTGGACAACGTTGAATCCACGCCCATGCGCTTTTATCAAGTTCGTTGGCATCACTGTGCAGCGAACAAACTTTGGCACGACTACCTCGTCTTTCAATGCCGCGACAAGCGCAACACGTCGGTTGCTTCTTACGCAGGAATTCGTGAGACTGCTGATGCGCTCTGGCGACATATTCACAGCGAGGGCGGCAATGACAATGTTCATGTTCCGGATTGGGACCAATTTCTGGATCGGCTCTGCTGGCTGGCGGTGGGCTGTGACGAGAAGGGTAACTGTATGCAGTATTACGGTCGCAGATGGTGCGCATCCTATTTGCGGTGCAATGTTCTAGAGTGGTGGTATTGGGCCGAATGGACGGAGCCACAACAATACGGCCCGGGTCGCACAGGTTCGATAAATACGGGGCTGATGTTACTCTCGGCGGCGACTTATTTCGGATACACGTCTTTGGTGAAGGAACTTCTTGACCAAGGCCACGATCCAACAAAGTGCGACGATGTGTTTCCCTCGCCCATGTACATTGCTGCTTGGACCAACCGAGCAGATATATTGCTGTTGTTGCAGGAGCATCTTCCCGACTCTGAAGAGTGCCGCCAGAACGTTGAGAATCGTGGGGATGACTACCGCATCCTCCAGACGAGACGTTTTAATACCGGACCCGGTTCACTCCACGGAGCCGCTGCTCAAGGCAATATGAACACGGTCCGGCTTTGCCTGTACCCCCCGTCAAGGAATAGGTATCACGTGGCGCCAGACGGGGAAGACAAGGACAAATACCAAACTGAGGAGGCAGAGACGCTTATAGTCGGATACAAGCCCGGTTTCATCCCGCATGACTCAAAGCTCGGTATCTATATCGACCGGGCCATGCAGAGAACTTGCTCTCCCAGAGTCTATGACTACCTCCTGAGTCTCCTCTTCCCCCTCGACAGAGGCAACAATCCCGACTCGGCCGTCAACGACGGCGGCTTGATACCCCGACACCTAGCCGCAATGTCCGGTACAGGCGATATCACAATGGTACGTCATCTACTCGACCACGTCGGGGCCGACCCATCCTCGAAGGACTCGTCTTCACCAAAGCCTCTCGTGCGGGCCATCACGATGCGCAACTACGACGTTATTGACTTGCTTCTCTCCAGCGGTGCCGACCCCAACGGGCGGGAGAAGTTGAGATATTGCTACAGAACACCCCTATTAGCGGCGGTCAAGACCGGGAACGTGAGAATTGTGCAAAAGATCTTTGATGCTGGCGCCAAAGTGCAGTTTCTGAGTGATGAAGGGCTGATCTTACGGTATGCTATTGAGATGGAGCACACAGCCATGGTGGAGCTCCTGCTAGGCAAGGGCATCGTTTCGAGTGAGATCGCCAAGTCGGATGCCCTTTGGAAGGCGGAGAAGATGGGCTTGGAGTCCATGGTGGATTTGCTAAAGTCCAAAGGTACCAAATTGTCGCCTTGGATGAGTCCACCGAGACCATGGGTTCAGCCACGGCACCATTTTACCTGGGCAGACAGGGCAATGCAGTCAGAGATTAAGGAGTATTGGCAGATTGTAAAACAACACTCGGGGATCTCCATATGGGTACCTCCTACATCACGAAACTCGTCTCTTCCTTCTCTCTCTCAACTTCGATATTGAAAGGGGCCCAGGAGCGAAGGTCAGGGACATAGGTAAAGAGGCCTGTTAGCATGTAATAAATGGTTGGACTATTACTCCAGGACACAGCTCGCCTTGGTGAGAAATTCTAGCCTTGTCACTAGACCAAGATATATCATTATTACGGGCTACAGTTTCGATATGCCTGACGACAGTCGCGGACGACTGAACACAGCGAGGGAGGTGTGGACGGACATGTTTTGTATCGTGTAGGAATGGGGGGTGTATACGTGTAAGGCAGTGAACCTGTCCAGCGCGATCTACAAAGTATCGTGACATGTACTCGGCGGTGCTGATGTGACTGGTAAATTCTCCTCTAGCCTGAGCGAATGCTGGGAATATGACGTGTACTTTGTATTAATCTATGCTAATCGCTTCGTGGTATACTTTCTGCTTCAGTTTTCCAATCAAGCTTCCTCTTTGACGTCAGTGGCTGTCCCCTTAGGAATGCATGAGCACCTTGACAGCCGGACAGCCTGCGAGACCAACATCCATCAAACGTGCTGGGATGGGCCGCAACAAAAATGCTCAACCTCCCCTTGTCCAGCTCCATCCGCTGGAGCCTTGATCTTGTTTGGTCTCGAACAAGATGATCCTCGCAGCTTAAGCATTGCCAGCAGAAGCAGTGGTCCCAGGAAAGGAAAACACAAATAGTCCCGTTAGCTTGAGGTGTAGGTGGAGTCCAGCGGAGACTCTCGGATCATCGACCTCAGCTCCTTCCTCGATGAGATGCTGACAGCAATGAGACTGGCAGCTCTCCAGCCATGACGTGAACGCAACAGGTGCAGTCAGTGTACGATATGATGAGACACAGGGAGTGAGAATTTTGTTTGTTGAGTCGAGATGTTTGTAAAGCTGCTACTCGAGTAGAAATACGGGTACTCATAGAAAACGGATAGTGACGGAGGTGGCTGAAAATACGAAAGTTAAAACTGCGCGCCCTGCTGGTTGAGCCCGAGGTTTACCAGGGCCCGCCCTTATCTTCACTCAAGACCTCATAGCATTTTCTCTCTCTCTCTCTCTTTCTCCTCCACCGAAGCGCGAGAGGGAAAAAACAAACCGCTGCCACGAACTAAAATCCCCAGCGTCGTGTTTCCACCCAGTGCCCCGACACATTCCAACGCAAACACCATGAGAGGCACACGTGATAGTACCCACGAATATCGCATTTCCCGGGCAATCCGAGCGGTTCGCAACGGCCAACCAGTCGCAAAAGCCGCCATCGACTGGACCGTACCGTACCGGGCCCTGACCATTCATCTCCGTCGTGCGAACGTCGCATTCATCGAGGACGAGGGCCCAGGCTCCCCTCCACGACAGCGAGGAATGGGTCCCCATGTTCCTCGGGTGCCCATCGAAGAAGGAGAAGAAGACGCGGGCCCAGACCTAGCAAACCCCTTGCCTCCCCCTCTTTCTCCTAGGGTGCGCGAGGCATCACCATCGCCGGCCCCTAACCCTCCTGGGCTTGGTTTTGTCGTGCCACCCAACAGCCCGGAAAACCTGCTGGCGGACATGCCAGCAAACCTCTTGCCACTCCCACCACCATATGCACCACCGCCGGCATATCCACAACCACCGGCATACGTACCGCCGCTGGCATATGCGCCACCACCACCGGCATATGCGTTATTACCACCGGCACATGCGTTATTACCACCGGCATATGTGCCGCCAGCAGCTCAACCACTTGATATTCCCATGATACCAATCATGCACCCACCGACCTGCTTCCAAGACTGCTGGGACGCCATCGTTCTCCGCGACGGTCGCGCCCCCTCATTGGACAACCCGGGTGACGTGCTCTGGTTGATGATTGGTCTGCGAATGGACGAAGCGAACGCGAGAGATGCGGAGCAGGAGTACCACAGGAATCGGGCGCGCATGAGGGCAATGTTGGACGAAGCCGCGGAGAGAGGTAGGGGGGAAGGTGTGCCTAGGTAGCCGAGGAGATGAGATTTGAATTGGGATGACAGGAATGAGAACGCAGCGGGACAGGGAGGACAAACGACGGGATATTTCACTACTTCAACAGTTGCATCTGGGAGTAGTCTAATGCCAATGCAGACGACACATGTAGTAATGACAACGCTTGGTGATTTCTTCAGCCGACTCGCTCTACTTTTTCGTGCATCTTGTGTGACACACACCAGACGGCGCCTCGTAAAGTCACCTGGGCAGAAAGTTCCCTTTTCTCATGGGACGAGCCTCACAGCCCTCTGGATGTTCCCAATACATTTCCAACGCTATCTCAGCGAAGCCCCCACTCCCCCGGTGGTAACCATTTTTCATCCTCCAAATCCTTCATCACCGTGAGCATCCAGAACCTACAATCCTCCAATTCCGGCGGGAAGTTGTATGCATCTCTGCCCCGAGTATTGATGAGCTTGATAACATTCTTTACGTGCATGGGTCGGATAGGCTCAGAGGTAAACGCATGCAACGTGTGATGGGGACAGGGATACGGATGCAGCCATTCGTGTACCAGAGTAGACATTTTGATCTTGCCGCGTCGGCGATCGGTGCCATCGCTCTGGGCCATGTGCAGCATTACGCTTCTCGAATCTGTCGTCTCAAGACATAGCACCCAGTGGTTTTTCGGAGGCTTGTCGCCTACGCCTTTGACGAGATAGTTTCGAAGAACGCAGAAATGGATCCGTTCTGCTGGGTATGTGGGGTTGGATGCAGGGAGAGAGGGAGAACATGATGCCAGTGCGGCACTAACAAATACCTACCTACCTTACCTACTGCAGTGACGAAGGTGACACACACGTACCTCCAGGCTCCACATTCAAAGCCACAGCGTCTCCCCTCACACTCTGCCTTTTTTTCTCCAAGACACGCGCTTCCCATGGCCACGATCAGACCCTCCAGAGACTAGACCCAGTACCTTCCCTAATACTTCCATGACACATGTCAGGCTCGGTCGCAGTCTGTGCAGAGATGGGCACCGCAAACCTAGAAACACGAAAAAGTCGCCGAGATCATCAAGCTTCTCCGTCTATCCCGGAGCAGACACCGACGTCGCCTACCGCATCACGCTGACCGATTCCTACGTTACCAAGACCTACACCCTTGCGAAGAAGGCAAGAAACACACTGTATGTGACCAAAAGGGTAGACTAGACTGTATTCTCCAACACCAACACCAATCTTTCTGTTGCTATGCACACGAAAAGCCAAGCAAACAAATCAACTTTCTCATCATCTCCGTCAGTCTACAAATCTTCTGGTCTTGTGGGGGAAAAAAAACAGCGAGAATGCCAATGACACTCCCGCCAGGTAGAGTCGCCCGCAGATCATCTTCCCCACCCTCCGACCAGATAGTCAGGTGCTCGAGGGAAATGGCAGGTTGAGACGACTCACCCTTAAAGAATCGAAAAACTCCAACAATGCGCCGACTCGACTCGACTCGGCAAGGAAAATGCTCTCAGACACGTCCACACCACACAACTCCGTGCCTCTCTGTCAGGCTTGACGACAGCTCCAGCTCAGCAGCGACTTGCAACTGTAGAGTAGCAGCAGCGAGTTCTTTAGCAAGAACCGGGGTCGGCACTTGAGAGAGAGAGAGAGAAAAGTCAGCAACAGGCCTTCCGCAGGATGATTAGCCAAGGTCTAGTAAAGAATACTCACCGGAAACGCCAGCCCGCAACGTGCGACTCGCCACCGCGATCGCAGCCATTAATCTCGTTGCTCAAACGCATGACGCAATCATGGTCTGCCAGATCGAAGCCGGTATTGGTATTCAGGTTCTGAACCTCAAAGAAGGCTCCGCGGTTGTTCAAATCCTTGAGACACATCCGCTTGGCTTCGCCGGGGCGGTACCACCCCGTGAACATGCCGCCATTCTTGGTACAGGCGTCGCTTACCCAGGCAATGGCCTGGGGCTTGCTGGCCCATTTGTCGCCGCTGCCGTAGCAGGTGGCCGAGACGCCCTCAAGGGAGAAGAGGAGGAGGCCGGTGATGGCGGTGAGCATGGATGGGGCCTTCATGGTGGTGGTGGAAACTTGTTGTTGTTCAAGTTGTCTTGTGTTGGCTGCGAGAGCTGGTAAAGAGAGCTGGTAAAGAGAAGGAGCTGCTTGTTGCGATGGAGAAAAAAAAACACTTTAATCGGTGGACGGGAAGCCTATCTTTATACTTTTGCAGCCCAGCCAGAGATCCCAACACTTCCGAGAGGTCGTCTCAAGCACAAGGTCCAACTTTGTTGTCGCCGCCATGGAGTCCACCCCGAGTACAGTTTCCGCCCCCTCTGCAACATCACCATCCCTGAGAGCGAAGGTCCCAATTTCCTCAAGTCCGAGTTGACCTGGAATAGGATACGACGAGAGGCAGAAAATGCCCTCGGCGAGCGAGCTGAATCATGCGGTGCGTGGTCTAGGTCGGCATGGACCAACGCAGATCCTTGGAGTTCGGTGAGCCGATACGACGGCCGACCGAAAGAGAACGCATCTTCAGGCAGATGTCCCAGAGTGTCCTAGTGCCATACCTAAGCGGGCAGGTGTTTTGTGCGGCGGGGTTGGTAAGTCATGATGTTTGAGTCCGATAGGTACGGCCCGGTCCACTCTTTGTCTGGTCTGGTCCAGTCTGATCTTGTCAACCATGAAGTTACATGTCTGGTAGCTATCTATAATCCTAATGTCAACTCTCGTGCCTCCAGGCAACGAAAAACTGTCCGTTATTGCCAAGAATGCTCTGGAAAGAGGAAGGGGGGAGGGCTGGGAGCCGAGGGAGCAAGATTGACCAAGTAATTTACCCTTCAAGCATCGCCTCAGGTGCACTGGCCTCACCGGGGGAGTCTGGCGGTGAATTTCACAGTGGATATGGTTGTTCCAGGTATCACACGGCAGAATCGTTGTGTGGTATTTTGTCCTTGGGGGTTTCGATACCAGAGAAAGAAGCATCGCCATGACATTTGCTAACTTGGGAACGTCGCCAATTCGTTCATGTGAGCCCAGAACGTCAGGCATGTATGTCATGGAGGGAAGATTACTGGAGTGGCGTACCCGTACATGTGTGTTTACATACCTACCTTGGGGTAGTTTCCAGCCTCCGACTGGATGTATGTGATGGATGATTTAAAATGCCCCAGGCCATGCCGTGGCCTAGAATCCCATTCAAGCAAATCAGGTAAACAGTCTGCTCTAGTCTAGCCCGGTCTAGTTTCTGAGGGGGACAGGGACCGACCGGCTCTCCGCGCACACACATGCATACATGTGGTTTTCTCGGTACAGCCAATCAGAATTTTTACTTTAGGTGAACAGATCAGATCAGATCTTTAATCAGAGCCACCGTGCCTCACCTTTTCCATGCATGTGGTGTTTGTTTCTACCCACCTCGGAACCTAGGCACCTAGGTAGTCTGCACAAAGTTGGGCATTACCTGGACATGGACATGGATCTTCCACAATACCTTAATAAACTCAAAATCCTCCCTCCCACTTATTTGATGCTTATTGGACGCTTAGGTATGCTGATGCTTAATGATGCTTGTACTAATGCCAAGCTTCAAGCTCCACTCAACTCTCTCTCTCTCTGGCTGGGCACGGCGAGCGACTACGAAAGTAGAAGTAGTACGAAGTAGACTAGAAAAAAAAAAAGAGCGATCTGACCAATCCTGGCTGTAGCCTCACATGTCCGATCAGGTCAAGTCTGCAGATCAGTCCTGCGCCGCACGGCTAGGTCCGTCCGCACGTTGCGTTAACGGGCCAGTTCGGCGAGTTTAGCCTTGCACCAAGAACAATCGAGCCTGCTCGTTGTATTTCGTACCACGGTGGTGCGAAGTATGTCATGGTATTTTTCACGACCACGTACTTGTACATGTCAATATGTTGTACCTTGACGGAAAGGAGATGTCTGGTCATACTCTAATTTATATCTAGGCTCCACTCAATAGCCCTGACCAAAAATCTTGTGAAACCTTATCGCAAAAGTGTTGTGCTCGCCGCTGCCTAAGGTAGTTAAGAAAGGGACTTTGATCAACCACAACATTACATCTCCAGACAGCACCAGACAGACAGACGGTGGAGTGGCGCAATGGTAGCGTGTGGTCCTCCTAAGAAGAAAAAAAAAAAAGGAAAAAGGAAACTTCCAGACTGAGGTTGTGGGTTCGAGTCCCATCTCTATCGTTTATTTTATTTTTTGTTCTTCCATCCAATGGTTTCTTTTTGCTCCTGGCGACTCGATTCGTAGCGTGTCTGTCTGTCATTATTCCCTGCCCGGGGTAAGGTTCAATGGGCAGGCTCGCATATGCTGACCCGTCGAGCTGTCAGGGGTAGGCAGGTAGTAGAATGGAATACGTGCTTGGCGATAGTTACACAAGAGAATGCCCTCGCGCCCATTCCTGTTGAGCAGCGTCTCAACTGCTTTGATGGGCTTGCCAACGCCGCAGGCATGACCATTTCCTCGGTCTCAACACAAACGGAGAAAACGCTAGAACGGTGTTCTTCAAATCCTAACAGTCAAGGCAGACTTATTGCGTTAACGAGTTTTGGTGAAATTGTTGTTGTTGGGGTTCGGGCCATCTTGGTGGATCAGCGCATTGCCCGAACCGCTTTTCAGGCTCCAGTCTGCGTAGGCGATCCTCTAATTGATAGTGAGGGGATAGAAAAAAAAAGAAGAAAAAACCCTTTGGTGCCTTGTGCTCGGGTATGGAGCTGCCGGGAATTTGTGTAACTATGGAGCTGCTAGGAACTTGTGCATGTTCCATATTCCGGTGATCAAATCCACCGACCGGTCTGGTATGGTAGGCTGGACGGGACACTTTTGGCAGCTGATTGGACAGGGTTGTCCCAAGAGGTACTCCATGTTCAATTCGGAACTAGGTTCAATGGAATGGATGGTCGAGATGCTGCGCCTCGCAATTACGCCACCTACCTGACCTATATTGCTTGCGTCCAGCTCGGTTAGTCTGATTCCAATACTCTCTGGACGGTGACCTTCCTCTCCGCGTGACAACTGGACGGTGTTAGGTATCGGTATTAAAATGAAAGAAAGAAGAGAGGATCAAAGAAAGAAAGAAGGAACCAAAAAAAAGATGGCAGATTTCGGGTACCGGGAATCGAACTCCGGGTCTTCTGGCCCACGCTAGGAAAAGACAAACGCTAGAGAGAAAATGCAAACGCTGGAGAAAATCAAAGGCCAGATATGCTTACCACTGCACCATACCCGATTGCAATTTTGTAGCCAATTGTTAGGGATGGGATAAGTGGTTTTGATATATCTACTTGGAAGAGGACATGACGGGTGTGGCTTGCAGGGTACCCGAGGTTACCCGACTAGCACGAGACTAGAGCACATGTTGACTGACTGGAGAGAAAAGTGGTGGGATAAGCTTTGGAACTACACATGTGCACGTAATGGGATGCATGCGATCAATTGAATGGATACTGAGCCCCCTGTGGAGAAACATAAGTTGGTAATGTCTTTTCTGCCTCCCGCCTCCAACATCAATGTGTCCAGGGCCAAGTCCAAATTTGAGATCCGGCACGATGATGTCTGGTGTTCTTTCCCCGCCCTCCCTGTTCTCAACACCCTCCCTATCGCAAATCTGCCCCGTCACCCGCACCAAAACCACGATCAACCACAAAGTCCCAAATAAGTGCAATTCACAACTGCATGTCAAGTCAATACATGTAGATCTAAAAAGAGTTTACCGCGAATAGGATCGGCAAAATGTTTGTTGTCGGAACTTACCGCAGCTGATACAGAGTTCATTGAAGTTAGCCATCGGTTCTGACTGGACCAAAGAGGGGATTGAAGAGAAAGAAAAAAAAAACATACTCGAAACGCTCCTGGGATCCTTCAACAGAAAGCATGGCGCACCCAAGCAAGCAAACGTTGCAGGAGACTTCGTCATATCGAGCTTGCAAGTTGGCGTCTCGCTCGGTGATGGGGACAGCGGCTGCGCTGGCAATGGCAGACAGGGAGGCTAGAGCCACGACCATATATTTCGGGGAATACATTGCTCTGGCTCTGGGTGTGTGTGTGATCAACGAAGAAGGTGTCAATGGTAGGTAGGTAAATAGGTGATATTGATGGTGGAACTGGAGGTGATGTCTTGAATTGAGATACTCGAGTGGATCTCTGCAGTTTAAATACACACAGACATGCCAGACACGTATCCGGAGATACCCAGAGATATCCAAATAAGAAATGAGCTTTTTTTCTGTTGAGGAGAGCTATTCAGAGCCGACCATGCTAATTCCGGCCACAACATGAAGCGCATGACAAACTCGGGGGCCATCTCCTAAGCGTCTGGTCTGGTCAATGGAATGTCAAGCTCAGCCTCGTGGGCGATGAGTAACTCACCGACACCAGAGCACCGTGTTAACCCCCCTCTTAAACAACATGAAAGTGCCGTAAAAATGGTTTTCATGGTTTTGTAGGTTGAATTGAAGTGGAGGGGGACTGCTATGCCTGAAATCTGGGGTGACCCCAAATCTGATATCTGGGGGCGAGTTTCACTACCGGCATTGCTGCCTCCCGGCGGCGGGGTTGCATGTAAGCTTTCGCAACGCCGCCCACAACACACACATACACAGCCGACAAACCAAAACTACTCCCTGTGCCTTTCTTTTGGTGAGAATACCAGGCTTGCCAAGAACAAATTTAGAACTGGAAGGAGGAAATTCGCTAGACACTGCCTGGCCCTCTCCAGCGTCTAACTTTTCAGGACTTTGGGGGCCTTGTCCACGAGTGAGGGCTGATACATGTAAATATGCTCGATGCTCAGAATATAAAGACATTGTATCCTGTCCCTCAAAGATGAGCCAGATGAACCAGAGAGACAATCAAGACAAGAGTGTTCTCTCATATCAAATTCGCCCTGACAATCTCATCGCCATACAACTCATTTTACTAATTTCACTACGTTACAACAGGTAAACTCCAGCACCCTACCATTTCTTTCCTCTCCTTTCCTCTATGTTCCCTGGCTTGGATACTAACCTCCCCAAGTTTCGCTCTCCATCCACTCAAAATGCACCACAACATTATCCTCCTCCTCTCGGCATTCGCCGCCGGCGCGCACGCTACCGCCAACGCCGCCTGCGCTGTCATGCACACCCGAATCGTCGGCAACGTCTTCACGCTACATATTACGGATGTCGATAAGGGATCTCTGGACTCCATCTGCGGCAGCTTCGACACACACATGCACAATGTAATCCGGAACGACGGCGACAAGGTCATTTACAAGAATAATTTCTGTCATACCGACAATAAGAATCGCATCATGGCTTCGATTGTCGAGCTCGACAAGCAGAGCCCGACGTATCAGGCGAATCTGCTCAAGTCGGCTTTGTTTGCCGGCTTTGGGGCTTCAGGGGTTTCGTTTTCGGGGTGTGATGTTTCTGGAATTCCTGCCTAGTTCTGTATTAAGTACCTACCTACCTACCTACCTGATTAGAGGACCTCCATGCATACCTTGGAGTCTTGCCACGGCGTGCGCGGCCACTTATTAGCATGGACCTGTCGGCATTTGGCAGGGTTCTTGTATGCGAAGAGGTCCAGCAGAAATATTTAGCTTCAGTTCGAAATTTTAGGGCGTGGAATTCCTGCATTGAGCTTGAAATTTCCCTCATCAAGGCTGAAAGGAACCACACGTGGTCGAGTGTAAGCACGACAGACACGGGACAAGGCTGACGGGCAGCCTTCATGTTGTGCGAGAAGAACCAAAAAAAGTGGACCGTTACTTCGTAACAGCCAAGGCTCAACTCCCCCCCGGAACGAACAAAGAATCTAGATGCTATGTGTCTCATGTCAACTGTTCAATCTATTGCAATGGACAAGCCTGTTTTTTCTACGTTTCTGACAGTGTTTCTGCCCCAAAGTAATGAAAAAAGAAAAAAAAAATGATACTTGACATGCTTTAGCGCGGTGGATGGCGCTGGGCACGGGCGTCCGAGTCCAGTCCACTGAACATCAATCCATCATCAAATATGCCAGTCCAACTCTTGCAGCATCGGTGTAATGTAATCCCAAACGCGGCCACTGGATGCCTTTGGCTCCAATTTCCGATACCATTGACTAAAACTCATATTTCCTTTCGATATATCCAATCCAGCGCTCTGATCAAGCCAGCTCACCTAAGCTGCCAAGAAACAAGCCCACTCTCCCTACAAGGCAAGCAAACTTTGAAGCCAGAGTCGACTTGGGTATTGGATAGCATTGGCCCACTTTTTGGGGCCCAGGGAGGCTTCTCATTGGCCACTGTCAGGCCGGATCAGCCAAGATTTTCCAAAATCCACAGCACTTTTTCCATTCGCTGTCAAGAAACATTGCTCCTGCACTGTTATTATTTTTTTTTTTTGGTTGACAGTGGTCGAATTTTTGATTCGCTCAGCGCGTGGCACAAATTTCTCAATCACCCAGTAATTCAGGTCGAAAATTCAACAACAATCCAGATCACTGGCCAAGAAAATAGGTATTTAAACCACCACCCAGACCACCCAGACCATCCAGACCATCAAGGCCAATGGGGGCCAGTGGGGGAAGATGGGCCAATAGAATGGCTGCACGTGACCACCCTGATCATGAACGCTGTAGAAAAACTGGGTCCCGGGCCGGATCAACCCCTTCCGGTGCCAAGATTGTGGTATTACCCAACTCAGTTGACCAACTCAACGCGTGATTTTGGCAAGCCGAGCCCTTCTGAGCCGCCCAAGCCCGAGCCAACTCCAGGGGGGTATATTGAGTTAGTTGGCTCGATCAGAGCGCTGAGATTCCAATCCAATCCATCATCCTCTCCCCCCCCAGCCCTCCACACCACGTGCTGCTTCTCGGCAGTGATGAGAGTTGGTATTCCACAGCGAGTACCTTATTCAGCGATGGAGCGAAACGTGCTGGACCTATCCACGAGGGTGAAACTACTGCTCAGGCCGCTGCTGCTGACTTGAGGTGCATGCATGTGTGCGCGCGGCAGACCCTCGCCAAGATAAAAGCTTCCTCCTCCTCCACCTCCACCGAGGGTCTCGGCCATGGCACGTTGTCTTTCCAGTTCGAGTGTGCGAGCCGCGCTAGCACGGCGTTGCTCGATAACGCCTGGCGCGTCGTCACAATACCGGGACAGGGCATCCACCACCATGAGAAACCCCTGTGACGAGGGTGTTTCAAATCGAATCATCCCCCGGTGGTCGGCTGCGATGCCCGCACGCTCCGTGTCATCGTACACGGGCGCCGCACTCTCTTGTGTAACAATATAATCGTGTCCGAGAAGCCGGAGGTTGGTCTGCTCCTGCTCCCAGAAGAAAAACACGCGCAAGTGCCGCATCATAGGCACGAAGTAATCGGTAATGTTCTGGAGCGTCTCCGATTCCGTCTCGAGCGCCGAGAGTAAGTCGGATTTGCTCACGCCTCCGATGATGCTCTTTTGCCGTGTCAAGGCGGAGCCGAGCCGCTTCATGTAGTTGACCCAGGTAGCTTTAGAGGTACCTGGGTGCGATTGAGTCGTGGTTAGTTCCCTTTGGAGCGCACATCGGGGCCGGGATCTGGTGATGAGAGGTATGAGTTCTTACCGTTATGTGGTGTGCCAAAGAAGAGGATGCCATAGGTGCAGGCAAAGATGTTGTAGTCATGGGCCACCTTGGAAGCTGTCCTCGTCTGAGAAAACGAAAGTGCCTATGTTTCCAAGGCATTGATGTTAGATACATACGTAGGTGTGTGACGCGCAATAGGGGTTTAGCTGACACGTTTTACGATGATACCACCAAGGGAGTGACAAAGGAAAATGATGGGCTTGTCGGACATTCTGGACCGCTGTTGGTCGGGCTTTGGTCAGCAGGTTCGGCGGATGTTAGGCTTGCAGGTCACCTCGGTGAGGTTAATCTGCGGGAGAGATAAAGACGTACACGCCGCTCAGCTCCTAGGTTTGCCACAAGAGTCTGGGCGTGATGATGGATCCGGTCCCTAGAGGGTTGTCCGCCGACCAAGGAAGAGAAGCTCGCGTTGTATCCCCAGACCAGCACCCGGGCATTGTTTATGTACTTGGGTAGGAAATCTGGGTGGCTCAGCCAGCAATGCTTGGATTGCTTTGCCGTCCAGCTCCCCACGGCATGACCTCCAAGTCCATGGACAGCGACGATACTTAAAAGGACGAGCCCGTCAGCATTGAGGCCGGGCCAAACCGATGGAAACGTTGACATACTCAATCTCGGGTTGGTCACCCTTTTCCGGGGTCCAAATTACCTGGATACCATACGTGTCGTGCTGTTGAGCCATGGCGTTTGTAAGAACAGAGACAACAAGAAGCGAATGAGACAAGAGACAGGTCCCCGAGGAAATGAACCGAGATTGAGGCCACGAAATGACTCATCTTCAAATGCGCCTGCCACGCTGCCTACCCTTAGGCAACGTTTCTCTGCTTTTATTTTTTCTTGTTTGCTGCAGAGTGGCACAGCCCCCTGGGAGTCCTCCCACCTGACCCAGTTGCTATATTAGGCAAGACAACGGGAGAGCCCACAGTATGAGAGCCGAGCCGCACTGCCTGCCGGCGCGATTAAATGACAGAATGGGTTTCCACCCGAGGTGGCTTTGCGCCTGACGGCATGGTAAATAAAAGCTTGAAACGGGGCGAAACTATAGCTGGTACCGTAGCCGCGCATCGATACCTTGAGTCTTACGCCTCACCAAGTTTACCTACGGACCGCAACTCTGCACCCATCGGCGCTCGAGAGCACAAGGGTCAGCCTCTGACGCTCGGTCCCCACAGGCTCTATACGCTCTCCCTGTGGCAAGTGAATGGCGGTGAAAGTCTGAATCAGCCGTACAACCGTGTATGAGACCTCCATCAGGGCGAAATCTTCACCAAGGCACTGCCTTGGGCCTCCAATGAATGGGAAGTACCCCCAGCCAATGTCGGTGAGCTCACCCGTCTCCCATCTTTCTGGCCGAAAGTCATTTGCGTCGACACCGAACAAACTCTTGACGCGCGAGTTTACATATTGGGAAAAAACAACCATCTCTCCCTTTCTCACCATGATGGGGCTTGTCCCGTCAGGACCACCACCTGTCGGCAGGATGGTTGTCTTGACAGCCTCGCGGTTGTTCAGTGGGACCGGCGGGTAGAGGCGGAGGCTCTCTTTGACCACACATGCCAGGAAGGGCATCTTTCGAATCTGCTCTCGGGTCGGATTTGTCAAGTCCCCCATAACCATCCTAACCTCGTGGCGCAGACGATTCATGGCGTTGGGATGGCGTACCAGAAGGCGCAAGGTCCACGATAAACAACATGCAGTGGTGTCCCGACCCGCCAAGAGTAGGTTCAGCAGTTGATCACGCAAGCCAGCTTCAGACGCCGATTCCTTTGCAATCTGTCTAATAAACCAGGAGGCCGAGTCTTGTTCTCTTTCATCGTCGTCCTGAGCTAACCCGCCATTCGTGAACGCACCCTCTCGGATATAGTTCTCGACAAACTGGTGAACATTGCGACATGCCTTGCGGAAAGTGGGCGGGTTGTAGACAAAGTGGAATGGAGCCAACCGGAATCGCTTTGCCAAGCCCTCTTGGGCGATGTTGAAGCTGGCGGCGAACTCGCGATTTTCCATGACCTGGTCGATGCCTGCCCTCAAGCTGTAGACCGATTTGCCAAACAGCAACTCGGTAGCGATATCGAGCGTGAGATTGAAGAATAAGGGTTGAAGATCAACAATTCCGTCATCGGGCATGCATTTAATCAAGTTCCCTACGTGCTCGTGGAAATAGCGGAGGTCTTGGTACTGGGCTCGGAAGAATTGCTTGCGCAGGAGTTCTCGGGAGTGTTTCCAGGCGGCGCCTTCCTGGGTAAAGATTCCGTTTCCGAGAAGAGGAGCAAACACTGATGGACGGCAGCCGAACCCGTAGTCTGAGTGTGCAAGTCTTGGTCAGCTGCTGCGCTGTTTCTGGTGCATGTGGTGGTACCCGTAACCCACCCTTGAAGTTGGTGGAAAGCAGAACTTCAACGTTCTTGGGATGCAGCACATGAAAGGCCCGAGGCCCGACGAGAAGGTATTGGCATAGATTATTCCTTGGCTCGTAGTTTTTTGCGATGGAGCACAAAAACGCAAGGAGACGGCCGTCAGCATTGGACTCCCAGAGCTCTTTGATCCGATCGATTCCCAGGGGCCATCGTTTGGGTAATTCCGGCGGCAATTGACAACCGTGTGTGCGGCCGTAGAGAGTATCGGCCTGAACAGTGTCCCAAAGTTAGGTAGTTAGTTTCTCGATTGTGTCGTTCAGGGAATAAAGAAAGCTTTACGCACTCGGTACTCCCTCACCCTTGAGAAGACGGTCAAAAAAATCCGACCGACCGCGAAGCTTGCAACCAAGATCAGGATTTTGGAATAGGATGTGGGCAAGTCGCGAATGAAGCTACCCCGGGAAGGCACGGCTTTGACGGCACTCAGCAATGTATTGTGCAACGCACCTTCCATGGCTTCTTACCGCACCGCAGCGCGCCTGTCAATTGGGCAGAGCAGAGAAAAATTTGGGGGGCCCCCGAAAAGATAACTGCCCGAGGGCTGGACAACCCCGCGCGGACTTGGTTCGCAATTTCATACACGCAGCCGAGTTGTTCGCCGAGGTGTGCCAGGAAATTCAACCCCTAATTGGACAGGGGACGGAGGCCAGACAACCGTATATCACACACCAAATAGGGACCGGTGCCTTAGCGCCCCGGACGTGTCTTGTTTCGGTCCGACACCCCTGCATCATTCGCAAACCACCGTGCCGTGCAGCTTGTACAGTACGCGTAGAAGTTCCTCCACTGTCTGCTAGGTGATGGTGGCCCTCGCTGCGTTTCCAACTCCAGCGCTGCCTGCCATCGGCACCTTCCTTCTCGACCCGCGACCTGGTGACGGCGACGCGCCTCTCGAGGATGACGAGATCGCGTCGAACGCGCCATTGCCGCACCCACGGAATCCCCAGATGAACTCTTTACGACAACCACTTACGGTCGCTTTCCGCGTTAAGCATGCCTCTCGGTTTCCGTTGTCTTCGTGAGCCCCCCAACGGGGCATTACATGGCGACGGCAAACTTGTTGAGTATGTCTACTCTTCCTCGTCCCGCAGCTAAACGGGCCATGTTTGTAGTAAACTACTTGGCACCCGATTGTTCTCTGTATCTAACCGTGCGTCTTACCTAGCATTGTCGCCGTCCACGATGTCCACGAAAGCTCTCTCGAGGCATGGACCGATCCGAAGTCTGGAACCAATTGGCTTCGCGATCTCCTTCCCGGGGATATCGATGTGGCGCGCATCCTGACCTATGGCTACGATTTGTCAGCCTCCGCTCTATTCGCAAGCGACGCTTCCGAAACGATACAACGCATGGCCGAGTCCCTTGTACAAGAGTTGAGAGCAAATAGAAAGCTGGCAGGAACCTTGAGGCGCCCGATCATCTTTGTTTGCCATGGTGTCGGTGGGGTTCTGGTCAAGAAGAGTTTGGTGTATTCGTCTACACGCACGGCACCCAAGGTCGACCATTTATGGGACCAGTTCATCTCAACCTTTGCTATCCTATTTTTCGGAACTCCCCATGGAGATGTAGCCAAGTCGAGCTGGCTCGACTTCGAGGCAACCGTGTCATCCCACAAATACCAATACCCCCGGATAGCGATGAACAATATGGGTGGCAATCATTCGAGATGCGCCGCAGATAGGGGGGCTGTTCAGATACCTCGCCTCGTTGATAACGACTTCTCTCCCCTTCTTCGACATTTCAACATCTTTTTCTTCTGGGAGCAGCTCCCTACGCCTCTCGGCAACAACCGTCTGGACTTTCTTGTCGAGCATCGATCAGCCGCCCCAAGGCTTGATAACACGGAAGCCGCCGGCATCCATGCGAACCACGTCGACATGGTCAAGTTCAGGTCGCGCGATTCCTCCGACTATCGCACCGTCCTTGCGGCACTGGATACTTACTGCGAGAAGGCACCCAGCATTATCTCCCGTCGGTGGAAATTGGCCGAGGGGAGACTACAGGAACTCCGGAGAGGCGAAGCCCAGGAGATCGGGGGCTTCGGTTTCGACGTTCACCTGGAGCAGCCATTCCAGGGATTTTCCAGAGTTCGGCCTCGTGGACAACTCGTCCACTTCCACGTCCCCAAAGAAACGACACCCATTTTCGTCGGCCGCCATGATTCGCTGGAAGACATGCATAAGTCGCTGTTCCCTGGAGGGCACCCGAGTGAGATGCGTGGCCGCAAGTCGTTTATTGTCTTCGGGATGGGTGGATCCGGTAAGACTGAGCTCTGCTGCAAGTTTGCTGGTGATCACAAAGACCAGTACACCGCTGTTTTCACCATCCGAGCGGCATCCCCAGAGACAATCAAAGATTCATACTGTGACATTGGGAGGCTGGCGGGTTTAGAGCCAACTGAGAGTGCCGGAAAGCACTTTCTATCCCAGCAAGAAGAACCCTGGCTTCTCATCATCGACAACGCCGATGATCCTTCCCTGGACTTCTGCCGGTTATTTCCTCACGGTGCTACGGATGCCGCGCATATCTTGGTCACGACTAGGGTTCGCAATTTCCGCAGCGAGGGAACGCTGGGCCAACTCGAGCTCAAGGGACTCACCGAGACCGATGCTCTTCAGCTCCTGCTCACCAAAGCTGATATCGCTCAACCGTGGGATGTTTCGGTGACAGAGGCGGGCATCCAGATTGCACGAGCCCTCGGCTACCTCGCACTGGCTCTAATCCAAGCCGGGACCTGTGTATATAAAGGTGTTTGCAAACTTGGAGAGTACCTCGAGATCTACTCGTCGTCACGGCAAAGACTACAGAACTCGTCATCATCAACCAGCGACAACGTCAATGACGTTGTGGATGCCGTCTATTCCACCTTCGATGTATCACTGGGCTACATGATGAACCAAGTCACACTTGCAAGCCGGGACGCGGCGGATCTGCTGAAAATCATTGCTTTTTTTCACTTTGAGCGCATACCCCTCGCCATTTTCCGCCGGGCAGCATCCGCCAGGGAGAAAGACCTTACGGCAGCAGCCCACTCATCTCATCTAAGTTTTATAGAGTGCCTGCTGCGGCGGCTAGAGCCCCCGATACCTCTTCCTAGCTTCCTCAAGGGAGAAGAAAGCCAAGGCGGAGGCAGGATCGACAAGCATCGTATTAACTGGGCTGTCGCTGAGCTGCAGTCGTTATCTTTCGTTCGATCCGACGGCAAATACATCTCGTTACACCCTCTGATCCACTCTTGGGCTAAAGACAGCCTCAGCGCCTCCCAGAGACACCTTTGGTCCTCGATTGCCTTGAACACGCTCATGAAGTCTGTGCTGCTCCCCCCTGACAGCAGCACTGAGGCAGACGGCGATTTCCACAGGGATATTTTGCAACACTTGGATACCTGTCTGGCAAACACCGGAAACCCCATTCCGAAAGGAGGGAGCGGGCTTTCAAAGCTGCGGATGCGTATTGCCGCGGTTATCCAGCCAACCCTCCTCGTGATCCTCAGTAGCCAAGTCAGGATTCACGCCAAGTGCGGCTGGGTCTTTGCCGAGCGAGGTCAATTTGAGAAAGCAGCAGAGCATCTTGACACTGTGAGATGCGTGCTCATGAAAATGGTAGGAGTTAACGACGAAAGGACACTGACAGCAACCCTGGGGCTGGCAGGGGTGTACTGGGGTCTCGTCAAGTTAGACGAAACCATTTCCCTCATACGATCGGTTGTCCAAATCCGCTCACGTATCTATGGGCCCAAGGATGAACGTACCTTCCAGGCCATGGGCAAACTCGCGAGCGCTCTGTGGCTTCACGGACACCACAAGGAAGCCCTGGATCTTCAAGAGGCCACCTGGGCACACATGAAAGAATCACTGGGCGATACCCACCCCGAGACACTTGCCACGCTTGATCAGCTTGGCGTCACACTTGGGTCCTGGCGTCGATTCGAGGAAAGCCTTGCAGCTCACCAATTCGTCCTCCAGGCCCGTACAGAAGCCTTGGGCGACGTCCACCCGCAGACGCTCGAGACAAAGTCCAACATGGGAATGGCTCTCCTGGACCTAGGAAATGCCCACGAGGCCAAGGAAATATTAACTGAAGTGTTTGGCCAGCGGCAGAGACAGCTTGGCAAGGAGCACCCGTGGACACTGTGGGCGCTTTGCTACCTGGCCAAGATCGACATTGAGCTAGGCCTGCTGGACGAGGCTGAGGAAATGCTGAAATGGGGCATTGGGGCAGCGCTGCGAAGTCTTAGTGAGGACCACCTAGGGGTGCTGATGGCGCGTGGGGTCCTCGCGCAAATTTACGCCAGGACGAATCGACTCGACATGGCGGAGAAACTAACCAAGGAAACCTTGGCCCGGGCGGGACCCGCTCGCGGCTTTGCCCACCCGGACTGTGTTTACGGGCTGTGGAAATTGGCGCGGCTCTATATTCTCAAAGGCTCACGGGAAAAGGCCATTGAGACCTGCAGGGAAGGACTGGAACGGGCGGATATGCGCATCACGCGAAATCACCCTATTGCCAGAGATATAGAAAGCTTGTTGGAAAGGCTGGAGGACGCCTCCAAACCGCTGCGGTTGGAGGACTTGGAGATTGACAACACGAAGTCGGGGCTTCGGTTGAGAAACATGTTGGACCGGCAGCCCCCCCTCCTCGGCAGCGGCAATGGGAGGAATGCACTCATGGCCAGTCGGCAACCTGGAAGTACAGAGCGGCTCGCAGAACCGGCGCGAACCGCGACGTGGTGACGATGAACGTGGTGATGATGAATAAGCCTATACAGGTGACGCCTCGGTGTTCTTGACTTTGGATTGTTGCTCAATACACGCGGTTTCGTATCGAATCACTTCGCAGAATTCGAGTCGGGTAGATGCGAGAGACGGAGACGATTTTGCTTAGACATTGTGACCGAGTCGTTGAAGTTGGAGGCGCCTAATGTCCTATGAACTCTGGCAATCGTCTTCGGTGCCTTCACTGTGGCTTGCTTTCTAGTTTCGGTCTCCATGGGATGAAGAATTAGAGTTTGCGTGCGAGAGAAAGCCGAGAGAATACATCGCAGTCATCACGCTCCTCGCACCTTCCAGCTACAGCCCGAGACTCCCAATTGACACTCCAAGAAAAGCTCTTCCCTCCGTCAACCAAATTCCATCGCATTTTTCACACAGCCAAGCTCCCCCCTCTGCGAATAATTACTACGGACAGTTTGCAAACCCACAAACCCCCACCTCCCTCTGCGTGCCGGGCGGAGTCCACTGATCGATAATCAAATCGGCAGCCTGTGTGTGTTAAACCGTCAGCTCAGGTCCAAAACATGAACTAAATAACCCTGACAAGATAAGGTAAAGAAATAACACACCTTTTCTGCCACCGCATATACCACCGAACTTAAATGTGAGCTCGGCAAAACCGGAAACACGCTCGCATCCACGACCCTCAACCCTGCGGCCCCGTGCACTCGCAACTTTGTATCAACCACGCCGCCTTTTGCGAGCGGTAGCATGGCAGCCGTACAGCATGGGTGCATGTACGATTGTGTGATCCCTTTACGTAGATATTGTAATAACTCCTCGTCGGACTGGACGGTTTCGCCCGGTTGCGTCTCCACGGCGTGAAGGGCTTGCATTGCCGGAGCCTGGAACATGCGGCGGAGGTATTTGAGGTGAGCGAGATGGAGAGTCAAATCGATGGGGTTGGAGGCGGAACGGTAATCTACAATAGGCTGGGCGAGGGGGTTAGTGAGGTCGAGGCGGACGGTTCCTCGGCTTAGGGGGTGGAGGGTGGCGAGGCCCGAGGTGTTGCCGGTGGAGAAGGCGGCTTCGAGGCTGGGCGCTTGGGTCAATAGAGTGGCAATGGCGGCGAGTTGGGATCGGTAGCCGGAGAGGAGGGTGGGGTCGGAGTTGTATTCGGGGGGGAGATGGAAAAGAGAGGAGGAGGAGGACGAGGACGAGGACGAGGTTGAGTTGGCGTTGGCGAGATCACGGATCTGGGCAATGATGGAGGCGGCGTTGGTTGTTAGGTTGGCTAGGGGTACCCATATGGCGCTGTTGGACATGGCGGTTGTGTAAGGGCCTTGTGCGGGGACTTGGTTGAAGAGGCGAGTGGCTTCGGCCGCGAAGGTTATATTCAGCATGTCGGCAGCCATGGTGCCGTTCCACTTGGGCGGCGAAGTGTCTGGAACGTCAGTTGATCGGTTTCAGAGTAAAGAAGACAGAGAGGTACTTACATCTCCAACCAACCTGCACACCTGCGTGATCTTGCAGGTTTGCCCCAACGCCGGGAAGATTGAGCACAACGGGGATACCTGCACTCTTGAGGAAAGAGGCCGGTCCAATACCACTTCGATGAAGCACCGCAGGGGTGCCAAAAGTTCCAGCCGCCAGGATCACCTCGCCTTTGACCGTGATGTTGGTCAGCTTTCCAGTGTCCAGCGATTTGATCTCGACAAGGGGCGGCGGTCCAGATTTCGGATCGCCGCCTCGGGGATACACCACCCGGACGACCTGGTGTTTGACCAACAGGTCATAGTTGAAGCGGGAGTTTGTGCTGAGGGGGACCGAGTAATGGGCGATTCCAGCGTGCGACCGCTTTCCCGTGTAAGGGTTCTGAGAGACGGGGATCCAGCAGAGTCCATCCTTGGTTCCCCCGTGACAGTCCTTTGTCGGCGGCTTGTTGCTTCCCAGCAGCTCGATCCAAGATTGTCGAACCGAGGCCGTGTCTGCCCATTGAAAAGGCGGAAGGCTCGAATAGACGGGTCCTTGGTACCCAAACGCCTCCATGTCCCAGGTGAAACCATATTTGGCCGCAACCTCAGCGGAAGGCGGGAAAAATGTAACGCTCTTTTTAAAGTAGGGGTATACCGAGTTCCAGGTCCAGCGGGTGCTTCGGTTGGCTTCTTCTTCCTCCTGCTGTAGTTGATCCCACGCGGTATCGAAATCGAAACGAGAAGGTCGGTCAAAGAATTGGCCATTGACAGCGCTACTGCCTCCCACGAGTTTCCCCGTGACGATATAGGCAGTCCTGTTATCTAGAGCTGGGCTAGGGAGCGAATTATACTCAAAGGTACTCCCGTAACCTCCTTGCTGTTTGGGGTCCGTACGGGGTGGGTCAAACACGCCGGAAGTGGTTTCGACTGCGCCATACTCGATAACCAAGATGTTTTCTCAAAAGTCAATTAGCATTCATGTACGGACTACAAGCACCTGGCTGTCATTGGTGTCAAGTAGAATACTTACTGTCGCTGAGAGGCTCGCTGATGCGATCTGCAACAGTCAGACCAGCGGTACCACCGCCAATGACGACAAAATCATAGGATTCCCGCAGTTGCGTGACTTGTCTCTTGGTGTGAGCCCGGGGGGCAGCAGCGCCGACAAGTCCAAAGGCATTGAGAAGGAGGAGGATGATCGGTGAGAATACCCGTTTCATTGTCGAAATTGAGGCCGATCTGATACTCACTTAGGTATCCGGTTCTGACTTGAGTTTCCTGCCACCGCACGAGTCCCAAATTCACAAGCGGAAGGTGCAAACGCGCAACATCGTAGTGTTTAAGACCCGGGTAAATCGGCCAGAGGTCGAGGTCCAGACGGCCCACCAAGGCACACCCCGCTCCCCCCCCCTGTATAATACGACAGTCTAGATGCAGCAGCGGGTATACCGGTAATGTCGAGAAAGCCGGCAGCATAAATCAGGCCAAATGACGCGTTCTGGGCTAAACTTGGCAGGAACATTGCATTGGCCATGTTGTACAATACCTGTGGCACCCAATCGGTATCCGTGGTCACCTGCATGCTGACAGCGGTAGGTACATGTGTAGTATATTATGGTAGGATTCCAGAAGAATTGTAAGCTACCTACGAATTTCAGGATTCCTGCTCAGTCCGAGCTGCTCGGCACATCTTCTATATAGGAAATACCACAAGTGCAGTCCCCTCACTACTAAGCCGAGTAAAGTTCTTCCTCCTTTTCGACCGGCGCGTCGATATGCATATTAAATTCCTTGGAGGGGTCGAACAGAAATAAAGCCCCTACCTCATGATCAGCACGGTGACTTCACAAAAAAAAACAGCCAAGACTTACCGATAGCTGCCGCTCCAACAAAACATGCCGCGGCGATCCACACATGATGAAATGCTGTAAGAAAGGTATCCGCCAAAGCATCAACTCCAGCGCTGATGATCTCGGGGGTTACACCAGGAATGGCCATCAAGGCCGCCGTATTACGTCCGGTTAGCGCCCCGATGAAGGGTCCCAGGTTCTGCGGCGCCAACCCCTTGGGGAGAACAGCATCGGCAATATTGTGTCCGAGATGGCCCATCGCGTTGTTGAACAGGGCGTTGTATATGGCCAGACCAATAGTGCCGCCAAGGGAACGCACGCTGATAATCAAACCGCTGGCCACACTGATGAGCTCGGGCGGGGTTGAGAGTTGGGCTACCGTGATCAGTGTCGTCAAGGTCATGCCGAGGGCAGTTCCCAGCAAAACAGGGAAGAACCAGACCTGAGCGTCACCGGTCCGGGTAGTTTTCGCCATGCAAACGAAGAAGACGGTGAAGATGATAAACGCCGCCACCGTGATGAACCGCACCCGCCGAGCCTCCGCACAGTACCATCCCGTCAGGCCAGCCGCGGCAGCCGACATGTACATCATGATGCTGTACCTGACCCCAACCAGCAGCAAGTTTGTTTCGTAAAACACACTGACCTGAAACGCAAAGTACGTGTTCGCCGCAAAGAAGGCCACGCCCTCGGCAAAAACACACAGCGTCGCCACGGCAAAGTTTCGATTCCTCATAAACAGCCCATGATGGAACATCCCATCCTTCTTCACCCACGTCTCATAAACCACCAACGCCAAAGCGAAGGCCATCCCCACCCCAAATGTCGCCGAAACGTGCGGGTCCGACCACTCGAACGGATTCTTCGAATACGATAGCCCCACCGAGAACAACACTAACCCGGACGCCAGCAACTCATAGCCCCACCAGTCCAGCCTCTCCAGCCTTTGTCTGACCGACAACCCCTTCTCTTGCACCTGCAACGGTAACGGGGGCGGGTTATACACCACGGCCGTCATCCACGCTGCTAGCAAAAACACCGTCATGGTCATGTAGAAATAAGCCCTGAACCCATCCCTGGTAGGGTCTCCCGACCGATTCACCGCCGCGCCAACATACAAGCCAACGATGCCGCCGAGTGCATTGGAAAGCATATCCGCTGCCTGGCCCCAGGCGCGCCACCGCCTCGGGAGGACCTCGGAAGTAACGACATGCAACAAGGGCTGTGTCCCGAACGCCACACCAATTAAACAGAACCCGGAGATCACCATGGCGATATTCTCTGCCTGCGCTACAACAAGACATCCTGCCGCGCCGAAGAGGGTTAAGCCGACGAGGAATGGTTTACGACCAAAATGATCGGCGGCCTGAGCGACCGGGGGGCCGAGGACCACGGTGAAAATGGTAATGGGGGAAGAGAGCCAGACAGTGGAGGTCGGAGAGGAAAAGTGGGCGGTAATGATTTGGCCTTGCTGTTTATTCACCTGGGAGTCAGTATCGATGGAATGGATGGATTGATGGATGGTTGGTTGGATGGATGTGCAATTATTTGAACTAGGGGGCAAGCAAATGGGATGGATGGATTGGTGGGATGGAAAGAGGACATACCGCGCCAGCACCGACCAGACTAATGAGTTGAGCAAAGTAAATGAGACAGACGGCAAACACAGCCAAGAAAGTTTTGGCATGGAGGTTGGGGGCGGGTTCATCGTCGCCACTCCGGGAGGTAGTGTCTGCTGTCGGCTTGGACGTGGTGATGTGGTCCGGTTTGGGCGTGGACACTGCCTCGACGGGCTGATTTTTTTCGTCCGCCATGGCGATGACTTTTGTTGACGTGGTTGGAGATTGTGTGTTTGTCATCCGACCACGAAGACTTGGGGCGTGTCAAGGTAGGTAGGGATTAGGGATTCGCACGCTCTTTGAAAACTTGGAGCGATGTGATGTTTGAAGAGACGTTAATTTTTCAGAATGTCAATTCAAGGTCAAGGGTCATGCTCGCTTATCACTCTTATCACGGGGGAGGAATATTGGTAAGGAAAAAAGAAAAAGAAAAAAAAAAGATTCCGACATGAGCGGGGGGGACTCGACAGAGCAGTATGCGGGATGCAACTGAGTCATCAACTGCCCCCCGCCACAAGTCTACGACATGCATGTATACATACGGCAATAATGAACCAGACTTCCTGTATTCCGTATCCCATGGTGGTAGGCATGGTATTATTCACTGTGCGCCTGTCGCCGCTGGCCTGCCTGCGCGCCTACCTGTGAGAACCGTACATGGCACAGTGAAAATGAGTCAGCCGACAGCGAAGAACACCAGCACTTTGGCACGGGTTTGCGGATTTCAACTTCCAACTTTTCAACGTGCACGTACACGTACACGTGTGCATGGAGTTGGGGTTTTGTTTTATTTCCAATTCCGGAATCCTTTTTCCAGCATCCCCAGAGCATCAACCTCATCTTTTCTTGGATTACTTGGTCCTTTTGTCATGAGGCTTCAGCCATGCAATGAACATGGAACCGATTGGAACCAGCAACAGGTAGGCGAGAAAATATGATATGATATATCTGCAGCCAGGTTACACCCATCCTGCGCCGCAGCTTTGGTAACTTTTCACTATGCAGCGCCCATCCACGAGACGGTCGCCAAGGAGAAACCATTGGTCGAGAAGATGTATTAGGTTTTCCAGAAGGGCTTTTTTTGCTTGCAATATTGCCGTCTTGCATCTATTATGATGTAATCTAACCCGACGTAGCCCCCGCTCGGGTTATAATGTAGCATCGCTGAGCTTTGGGGCGAAAGGCTGTTGCACGATCACAAAGTGTCCACCATGTCGGAGAGGCAATATAAGGATCTTAGGGTACCTAGGTGCTTACCTCCCCATCGACGTTCGCCGAATCGCCTTCCAAACCGGCTCAAACCTCCGATCCCCCCTCCAAAATTTACACATGGTCGAATGGTCTCCGCTAATCGGAATCGCCTCCTCATGCGGCAGCCACATCAGCGCCGACGCCTTCTCCACAATCACCCTACCTAAAAGACTATGGGCATGACCTTCGTAAAAGCTGGCAATGGCGTACTTGTCGGCTAGGGTGCGGAAATCCTCGGATATTTCCGTCAGGTGCTGCGAGTCTTTTTCCAGCGCTTTGATCAGTGGTGGAGGCGGCCGGTGGAAAACGGTGGCGGTGATGGAGGAGAGCATGGTCATCCATTTGGCGGAATCGGCGCCCCGGTGGGGCGTACCGAAGAAGACCTTTTATTCCAGTGTCAGAGAGAAAGGAATGGTTATCAGGGGAAAGGGACGTACGATTCCCTTGGTGGACTCCGCAATGTCCTCGTAGCCCTTGGTTTCGCTGGTACTGCCTTCACGAGCTTTTTTGTGGGCTAGGGTTAATGCCTGCGAGTACCACCCAGGTATCAATTACCGCTCCTGGGTCGAGAACTGAACTTGTAGACGAAAGGAGAACAAACCTGTTTGATGACGATCCCGCCCAAACTGTGGCCTATGAATAGGATGGGATGTCCGATCCGTCCCTAGCACACGCCAGTCAGAACAAGCCACCCAGCAATTGTGAAGAATCCCAGACTGCACATACCGGATCTCCACTCTCAGGATGAGCTTCCCGGTCGTCCCTGATCGCCAACACCAATGCTCGGGCTCTATCCCGCACACTGAACGGCGAAATATTCCTGAGCACATGAGCCTCATACTCGAATGTCATGATCCGCGCGCGGGGCAGCTTTTCCGGCAACAGGTCTCTCAGCCACATGATCTCGTCCGAGGTATCATCGTCAACAGCCTTTTCGACTTTTCCGCGGAAAAGGTTTCTGAGTCGTCCTTGCGACTTGACCGGTGGACTGTGCGTCCAGCTATTGTGGTGGTGTCCGTCTAAGCCATGGACAGCGATGATACTTTGACAAGGAGATGGTTATTGCCGGCTATTGTGTTGTCCAGTGAGAAGGTGACTTACTTCAGCATTTTGGAACCGTCACCAGGGGCTTCTCCATCTCGGACGACGCGGAGGAACCCAGCTCCGTTGTCGGTCGCCATTCAAAAGATTTCTTTCGGCTTCACGACACAACTTGGTGTTCTTCTCAGAAGATTTCCGGTAAGAAGAATGTCTGAATGGTGAAGCTTGAGCTCGGAATGGCAGGCCTGGGTACCGAATTTCGATTGCGATCATGAACCCAGAGCGTAAACATGCGAGAGCCGGCGGGTTAACTTACATGGGATGCGGAGGATTGATGAGAAACTCCACGAGAGGGAGCTGGGTAGCCAGTCACTCGACCGGTTTTGCGAAAGGTATCGTTGGGCAGAAATCAGGCTGGCGTGACTCACGGGGACTCAACCAACGAGATTGTCCGCACGAATCAGAGCTGCTTTCGGCAGTCTGAGCTCCCCGATCCATAGTTGACAACTTAAGGGAGATGGCTCTCCTCGGGTAGCTACACATCGTCTGATGTATCGGTATCGTACTCAAAATCCTCGGGAACTTCTGGAGTTGAGTCTCCGAATGTCGTGGTAAAATACTCAAACGTAGTGGCTCGTTCGCCCGCTGAAGACGCTCCAGGACGAAGAACAATGACTGTCTATCGATACCACACAAGAACCCAATACAGACTTTGACCACAGACTCAAAGAATGCCACACGACTCAAAGCACCGTTTTGGAGCAAAGTCTGAAGAGATGGGGCCTACCGCTCCCATTGCGCGACCAAAACTTTGAGATTGCCCGACCCACCCACAGGCGCATTGTGTCATAAACGTGGCGAGGATTTCAGACCAAGCAGTCCAGGTCGGCATGTGAAATCGAGGCAAGTCCAGCCTCAGACTGTGATCAGCGCCGTCATCGAGTAGAACACAGACTGTTTTGGTGTTTGGGAAAGGGCTGCGACACGAGGCACTTCTCCAGTTCGTCGATCTTGGCTCGTTTCCACAAGGCACTGACGGCTCGCGAGACTCAGTCGACGTGATGTTGGCGGCCCTGAGATGTGTATCCTGGCGTTGCATCTCGGTCAGCATCTTGTCGAGGTCGGCCGAGATGCTCCGCAGATCGCTGAGTTTGCCCAAGCCTGCCAGGCCCGAATGATAAACGGCTGACAAAATTTGTTGTGACCTGGAGAAATTGGAGGATGTGTGCCGCGAGGCCGAGGGCTTCGAGGGTTTCCATGGTCAGTGGTGGTTCTATCCGTGGGGTTTGGTTCTTGGGCGAGCCTCAATTTGTCTGGGGAGAAACTACGCAAACATCACGTGGCATACACGGGCAGATGCAGGCGCGGAAGGCATCGGGCTCTGTGACTGGAGGAGTCGAGGACTCTGGGAAAGAGCAAGCGGAAATGGCGCGACCTGTCGAATCGCCTCAGAACAAATGCCGCAGTTTGCAGCAAAACCTGTACAAAGCCCTGGATTGATACGACTTTCATCAATCGATACGGCGATGCTTGGCTGGGGGACTGGATACATCAACCGTTCTCATTGCGTCAAGTCGGCCGCTTGCTTGTCCACGATATCAGAAGACCGAGTCAGCTTCTCGATCGGCACTGCTTCCGCGAAGCCACTATACCGCACAACAAGATACTCGCTCTTCTCGGCATGAGCTCCGATATTGTTGGCCCTACGAAATTGGACGCGGAAATGGATCAATGGTCATCTGCTCGAAAACCGTCTGCCGAGGAATTCAGCTGCGGAGCTAGCTATGTCATGGGACAATGAAAGGGAATCCGGGCTTCTCGACAATCAGTTCTTTTACCGATTTTGGGGAACGCGTTGGGCAGAAATCGGGCTGGAGTGACTCATGGGGTTCAGTCTTTGGGTCAACCAACCCCGTGGCTCCAACAAGATTATTCCGCCATCCCGCAAATCAAAGGGGCCTTGGACTCATTGCAGCCACCCACATAGAGACTTGTTGCTTATCGCGCGAACCAGCACTTTTCGCAAAGTATCAGGTGGCCACAGCGGTGGCCGGTGTTTTGCCTTCTTATATTACGCTCTGTCAGCCGTCTCTCGACGCTTTTTCCCTTGGATATGGATTCAATGAGGTACAAAATCTGAGCTCCTTTTTCCTGTATCAACCTGGACCATTGAGCCAGACTCTTCAGATCTATTGACACAACGCCCAAGACGATGGAGAGACGACTTCGCATAATTGAGCTTTACACGCCTCCTGTCGAATACGGCCCTCCTGAGGCGGAGTGAGTATTTCACATCGTCTCTTTGTTGTGTGTTTTTGCTGACTTTTTAGTTTGGTCCTCGTCCACGGTCTAGACGGCCACCCCATCGACACGTGGACGTACACCCCATCCAACTCCCCAGACAATGCTGTGTTATGGCCATACTCACTTCTTCCTCGGAAGCGACCATGCACTCGGGTTCTATCCTTTGGATACAACGGCGACATGTACCGGAATAACTCCGCCGCTGGGATCCGAGGCAACGCCCGTGCTCTGTTAGGACAACTTACTGGTCGTCGTGATGGCGACCCAAACCGACCGCTCGTCTTTGTTGCCCACTGTCTCGGCGGCCTGATTGTAAAGCAAGCTCTTTGTTTCGCCAAAGCTGAGAACGAGTACAGCTCTATTGCAAAAGCTACCAAGCACATTGTAAGCCCTGAGACTCCAGGTCCAACATCTCGCGCGGATTACTGACATGGAGTTGCAGATCTTCTTTGGCACCCCCAACTTTGGCGCCAGCACCCACAAACTCAAACGCATGGCCAAAGATTTCGCCCCCCTTTCCCTCGCACGTCGCCAATCCGATCTTTCTACCACGTCTTCTTCAAGCACCAGCTCCACGCTGGCTAGCTTCTTTCCACGTCGGCGCGGGGAAATAGCCTCTCTCGTCAAAGCCATCCAGCGCGACGCCGACCAACTCATCAACATTTCTGAAGATTTTGTAATCATCTGCGGATCCTATACCTGGACGAGCTTTTTCGAGCTGAACCACTGGCCGGGAACCCAGCGGGTGATTGTCAGCGAGGCGAGTGCCAGGACGAATAACCCGACCGAAGAGGCTTTTCCTCTCGAAGGCGATCATAGGACCATGTGTCAATTTAGGGATGAAGATTGCGAAGGGTTTAGAATGGTCTGTGGGAGGCTGGAAAAGGATGGGGTGTTGGGAAAGGCGAGAACAGGAAGGGAAAGGATGGGAGGTGAAGGGGCAACGTATGTTTATAGTAAAGGGGGTGTTAAGATGGAGGTGAAGGTTATGTTGGATACTTGAATGTGATACCCGGGGATAGGATGATTCGGCGTTGACTAGTACAACACCTCGTCCCGAAGGGATTCTGTCAAGAGCAGTTTGTTATTCTCAAATCTCTATTCCGCTTCATGAATTTGGAAGACCTCTAAGAAGCATTGTCCTGCACGACGGAGTGACATTTGGCCTGACTGGTGAGTTCATGGCATTCTACATGAGTACTCTTTGACATGTATGGCGTCTGGTTGCACCCTTTTGAATGGTTGCAACCCTTTGAATTGCCATGACACGATATGCGGTTCTTGCTAGCTGGCTGCACGCGGGGCTGAGCAGTCCAATACTGGTTCCACGGATGACGACATGAACAAGTCAGTCCGATGTTGTTATTGGCCCCAAAAGGAGGGGTCGTGGGGAGTTCTGGTCAATGCCAATGCGCAGCCCTCGTACTTTTATTGGCCAGCTCTTTGCCCACGCTCCCTCATGACAAAAAAACCTGTACACACAAATGACCCACCACCACACCATCACCCCCAGCACCACTAAAACAAGCCAAATCTATTGTTTTTAATGCCCTTTCATTGCACCTTCTAATTCTAAACAGTTCTGCAAGGAAATCCCCAGTGTGGTGGTGAGGATGGGTGGTGACGATGATAGTGGTGTGGGTTGGGCAGCCAAAAACTGGTTTGCGTGTACGGATTTTTTTGTCCAGAGGTAGCCAACGGCACATACACCGTTGAGCTCCATCGGCACGACGGTGCTCAGTCCTACCCCCAAAATGATGAACCAGGATCAAACTAAACCGCTTAGACCGAGCTTTCGACCAAAAAAAAACCCCCCTAATATAAGGGACACATCCCAAATTATTTTTTTTTCTCTCATAACAACATCTAAATCTCCCATCTGTTTTCATGGAAACAAAACCTCAGATGATTCGAATACACTGCCCACCACAATATGGACATAACACTCGAAGCCTTGATTGCCATGCTCGCTCTCATTACTGGCCTTCCCTCCACCATTCTCATCATCTGGAAGTGCATCGCCAGGCATGGTAAAAAGAACAAAAGTAGAGAGGGACGAAGTCGACGGGAAATACGTATGTACAATCCACAACCCAAGCTGCATCATATTCTGCAGTGCTTGCATTCCATCCCACTAATACCTATCTTGTGATACGCCATCCCAGCCACCGCCGCTTCCGAACTCTACCCCTACCAAACGACAAAGATCTATTCCCCTCCCACGCCAAGTCCAGCGATGCCAATTCTCTGGCTGGAAGAGGTGCAAGTGGTACACACACGTCGAGCTGGATTTCATTCATGACTTGACGCGGGTTACATGTGGAGGGGGGGATGGTGTGTGCGATCAAGTGGGTGTGGGGCCATAAATTTAGGGAGGTGGGGTTTATGGTGGATGATTTTGATGTTGATGCATGTAATTTCCATACACCCTCTCACTTCTCTTGCGCAGGTTAGGCAAGTACGTGCATGTACAGAATGCATATCTGCAAGAATTATAATAATTACCTCGTGGAGCTGCGCTTAAAGCAGCAACAAGTGGATTTCCTACCTCCGTACTTGAACTGACCTGAAGTTTTCGGGGCGTACAAACCAGCGTCCGGGCGGGGTTTATGACGAAAGCCGCATGAACCTACCTACCCAGGTACCTGCAACTGTAAAGTCGGCCAGGAGTGCGATTCGTTCAATGTCTTCTTCAACCGAGTGCTTCAGGTGCTTCGACCTACCTGTATGACATCCAGCAGTGTCTGGCGCGGTTATCTCCTACCTGGTATGCTGACGGATATCTTTTAACTGTTGAGTCGGAAAGCCAACTATGAGAGCTGCCTTGCCGCCGCCCAAGAGACGACGTCTAGTCCCGCGCCGTCAGTATTCTGGGATAGGAATAGTAACAATAGGAAGCCCCGAAGGGATCAACTTCTGTGTATAAGCGCGCTCCGACTCGTCAAAGGAGTCCTGCACGGAAAAATATGGTGTGATGACGAAGTAGGCTTTCTTGGGATCGTTTGGGCTTACCAGTTTCTTGGTAATGTAAACCACCTTTGGGTATGTTTTTGGAGGCATTTTAACATTTGGATAAGTGGATGGTTAGTTGGTTGGTGTTTTTGGCGTGGGTAAGGTGCGCAAAAAGGGTTTCAGATGGACTCGCGGCCACGTTTAGGAGGAGAATAGCCTTGTTTATGTCTCTGCAGACCTCAAAGGCCTTTGTTGTACGGTCTTTCTCGTGAACACAAAGGCGACATTGCACAGCCTGGCAGGGCCGGGCACGGAATTAGCTCTCGCCGGGTCATGGGGTCTTATGGTTCATTAGCTGTTTTGAGTAGGAAAATGCACATTGTGCGGAGGTGTTCATAGGTTGTTGGAAACTTGCCTGGTTGACTCCGAAGGTCGTGGACAGAGTCAGGGCCGCAACATGGAACCTAAAAATGTGAGGCTTCAGCAATGGCACGAGTCCAGTGAAATGTAAGTCGTAACTTGGTCGAGAAATGGCTGTGAGTTGAGATGGCCTGAAAGATCTGTAGATTGGTCGGGTTGCAAGTGGCTGTTTCTCCTTACTGCAACCATCCTCCCAGCGCCCCACGCGTGTGGGTTGCTTCTTCTCTCCTTTGTCGGTGGTTGCACAGTATCGCGCACTAACACACAGAAACTTACGAGAGGGGGAGAACCAGTTAAGTCTGGTGAAGGAGTGAAATGACGACAGCAGACGAGCTGCAGCCCTTGTCGATCGGGCTTGGCACTTGCGGCCCACAGCGGGGTGATGTACCCGCAACAACCTGCGTCCCGACGCGTCGGGTCCGCGTCAACGCACCAAATCAATTTCCAACCCAGACTTTCCTTTCGTCCAGCTTTTGGCAAAATCTGGTCCGCCAATGCCTGTTCCTTCCCAAAGCCCAGTTTCGTCTTATCTTGCGACTGTTTGCGACGGCCAAACACTGGTGCGCCAGCTGGAATTACCCACTGCGCATTCCGTCCTTAGTCCATGGCCCTACAATTTTCCCGCCTAGGGACCAAAGCTGCCGAACAATGTCCCGGAACGCCATTGCCACAGGCGCCACGCCTCTGTCCGAATCCGATGAAAATCCGCCAGCTTCTCCAATCCTCGCTAAATTACCCACCGCTGACGATGATAACGCGCGCCCATGCAAACGGCAACGTACTGCCGAGTCTGGCCCAGAAGAAGCTGCCGAGTGGGTGGTACATCACGGCTCCGAAGACGATGTTGTCGCTCTCGCTGCCCAGTTCGAGGCAGAATTTCTCGCCGCGTTCCAGCGAACTGATTGCGACACCGCACACGATGACAAGACGTCGGCAGTCGGAGAGGAGGGGCCGGAAGCAACGACTCTGGCGGACGAACTGAAGAGGTCTCGCTCTCCAAGTCACCATGACGTCAATCAAGCGCCCTTAGAACCATACGACAGCTTGTGTCACGCAGATTCTGGAGTGGTGCAACCAAAGGCGCCAGAGCAAGCGACAAGGGCCACGAGCCGGGTGACGAACTCAGCGCACAAAGTCCCGGCCCATAGCCGCGTGCCAAGTCCACGGCCTGAGGGGGCTGACGGGGAAACTGCTTACGGAGAAGAGGCCGCTACGGGCGAAGCTATGGACGTCGACGAGCCTGAGGATACCGAGATGGATGACGGTGCCAGTGTGACGAGCCAGCTCAGCGCCGGGTTTTACAAGGACTTCATGCACGACATTGCCATCGACTTGGAGAACCTACTCGACAACTTCCAATGCCCAACCCCTACGCCTGATGCAAGCAACGAATATAGCGATCCTCGGCTAGAGAACGGGTTCTCTAGAGAAGAAGCGCGTGATCTCAGACACACCCTGAGGAAGTGGCTGGAGGTTGACAAGTCCTGTCGTCCCAACAACCTGATCTACCATAGACTTGACGACATCTATAAAGAGATCAATCTCGACGCCAGCACGCTGGTCTCCCGGGATCAGGCACTGGTCAAAACATTGCTCCAGCTGGTTGAGGAGATACCGGTCGAGATCTTCTTGGCCACGCTAGACCGGGGAATCTTTTACCACTCTCCTGACCAGTGGATCATCGCCCGGAAGCTGTTGGACATGGATGGCCGTCTGATTGTCAGAGAGGTTCCGGTAGAAAGCAATCTTCTGTCACCAGAGACTCTGCCAAACGGTGATGCATATAAGAACTCACGCCCCGGCGATCCAGCCGATCCCCCCCGCTTCGAGACCGTAAGTGATTCAGCTATATCTCCCGGAGTCCGGAGATCTGACCATCTCAATTAGGCGCTGGTTGTTGTTGCTCGTGATAGTGTCGCTGAGTTTCTTATTCGACACAGCGAGCATCCTCAACTTCACCTCCCTTACCTCATTGCTCATTACGCCACTCTCTGTAGAGATTCTACGAAACGAGACAGATTGCTGCCAGTACTCAAAAGCCTCTGTCAGGAAGTCTGGTCCAAAGACCCCACAAAGGATCTCTGTTTGTTTCAGCAGTTCGAAGACATCTACCGTTCATTCTTGAGTATTGGAGACTGTGAGTTCTTCGAGTTGGCTGCTGGTCATACTCACGGTTGTCTCCCCATACACTTTTTCGCATGGGCTCGCAATGAGGTCATCTCTGGGCGCATCGCATTTCACAATATTGAGAAAGGGTAGGTTCATATCTGCACGAAACAGGATGACAAGCTAACGAGATTATAGGATTTCCGCCATAATCCTGTCTTACCCTACTGTCCGACAGAGATGCGTAGCATTGTCAGCGTTTGTGAAACCTTCGAGTAACACCGAGACACCTAGCAGCAACAGTGAGAAGCCTCTTCGCAATAATGAACTTCCTTCTAACGACAACATAATACCTCCCATCGCCAATGAAACATCTCCCATCACTGGAAACCTACCTCCCAGCCACAATGAAACACATCCCAGTGACGAGACTCGGGCTTGGGCTCAACAACACATCTCACACATTGCCATGGAGATTACCGTAGAGGACATTTGTTCGGAGGGAGGCGAATTTCTTGCGTCTGCCCTATTGGAATGGCTTAATTTTGAGCCTGCGTCCCGCCTGTATGTACATGTCTCTGACAGGCGCCATTGTTTACACTGCTGACACGAGCCTACCACTCTCTAGCCTCGAAATTGTTCTTCGTAAGACAGCATCACAAACACCCTTCGTTCTCGGGATCATTCGCAGCTTGCGCCAACATCTCTCGGAGCTTCCTTCGCCCGCTGGCAAGCAGCTCATGGAGAAGCTTGCCAGGCAAGTCGTTGATGCAATGGAGCCGACACGTCTCTCAAGCCGCGGGGCGGCCAGCGAGCCGACCACCGGAACTTCCACCAGACCAAATGGCCTGCTGAGGAGGCAAAACGTCCTGCCTGAGCATCTCGTCTCATTTATCGAATGCCTCGTTGCTGAAAAACTCGACGACCGACTTATGATGCGCTTGGCTTTTAAGATTGTCGTTGATTGCGATGTAATCGACCCGCATGAGCTTTTATCATTATGGGCTCCCTTCGTCCAACTTTTGAAAGCGGCTCAGGAGAGGTGCAACTCCCCATCGCTTACTAGGCGGTTCTTGCACATTGCCGACGCCGTCATCGAAACCGCATATGTCCGATTCCTCGGCCATAAACCGCGACCATTATTTTTCCCACAGCAAAAATCCGTCACCTGCAGATGCAAGATTTGCTGTCAGCTTAATGTTTTTCTGGCAGGAGACGCGGAGGAGGTCGAGATACCGGCAGAGTCTACCGATTATGCTCATATTGTGTGCTTCCTAGGTGGTTTCTGGCTCAAAGCTATTGCCTGCTCACTGGAGCGAAAGCCTGATTCGGTTGTATTTCGCAAGCTGGTCACCTATGCTGGCGGCATCTCGAAAAAGACGTGGTTGGAGCGAAGTGCACAACTGCGCGACGCGCTCGGGGGTCTCGACCAAGACAAGGCCAGCAAGATGCAAATGCTGATGGAGAAGCCGGAGGCCGGGGGCAGAGACACCGTGGACCAAGATGGCTCCACAAACCAAAATCCATTGCAGCATTTGGCCACTCCCGGGTCGGAAGCTCGGAGCAGCACCACGGGCCGGACCCAGACACGGAATCCGCCGCCGACCACATTCCAAGTCTACACGCCGCCGCCGCCTCTTAATCCACCAGAGATTAAGGAACAGGCGCGAAAGCGTTTCTTCGACAAACAAACTCAGTTGAGACAATGGAATCGATGGAGTTCGAACGAAAAGAAGAGTAGCTCCGCGGCTTACAAAGCGATACAGAGGGAATGGGACACCAACTTTGCTTTACAGGATAAGTACATGGCGAGGGTGGTCCAAAAAGACGAGGCTAGAAGACAATTGCCAACCACGGTCATCACCAATGCCGGCAAGGCAACAGTATTCGACACAGATCGATATTACCGACAACCAGCGCCGACACATAAACATCACGCGGCTAAGGCGGCTACACGTTCAATTTTACCTCCCCCCAACCGGCTCCCAACACCCCCGCGTGTCAGAATGCCTCTCGCAGTCCCGGTTTCACCTCCCGATCGACCTTTGGCATCCACAACTCGAGCGGCCACGCGTTCGGTTTTACCCCCTCCCAATCGCCCCCCAACGCCACCGCGTATCGGGATGCCTCTGGGAACTTCGTTGCCGACTCTGCCTCCTCTCCATGGAATTCCACATTCCCCTTCGATACTCCCACCTCTAACAACGACTTGGGCGACTACGTTCTCGGCCTTACCGCCACATAATCGTGGTCCAGGGTTTGACGCGTTCGTGGCCGAGTTGGAACCCCGTTTACAGAAAACTGCCGCCTCGGCTTGCGATAGTGCCGCAGCAGTTCGAGATGTTCTTGGTAGGCGCTGGGACGCAATGACACCGAGGCAGCGTCAGGGTTACGTCGATATCATGTCGAGCAAGAAGTCAACATCGGTCTCCACCCCTCGGAGCGCGGTTGACCTCACGGCGACGCCGGCGCCACCAAAGAGTACAGAGAGGACATCTCCCCCGGTCAAACGAGATCCGGGAACTCCAGCTGCAGGCAGCATATTGAGTTTCAACAAAAGGAAGACACCTGGAAGTGGGAGAATGATGCAGGATACGTGGCGAGGCTGGCGTTCTGGTCCCCCTTCGTCTCCATCCTCACGCACGCTGACGCCTGTCTCGGGAAACCGTGTAACGACGCCACAGACACAAACAGGGTCGTCCCAGGGTCTCAAGCGAAAGCAGCCAATTGTGATTGATCTGACTTTGGACGATTAACGGGCCGATATTTGTAACTGATACGGAGCCGACGATGTGATATGTTGTAGAAGAGAAATATGCATGCAATCAATCATGGAAGAATTGTCTGGTGGCGTCTTGCGTCTGTCAAGCCGTGGATACCTAAACTGCGCCAACGGCCAATCCACAAGACATTCATTCGCCGTCCTGTCAAGGGCTCTAACCCGAACCGGAGTTGCAATATCTTTGCGTAACGCCTGGTAAACAGGTGACCAGTACCCATCAAGTTCCACACTCACAATATTTCAGGGGTTGGCTGGATGCTTGGCAAGGGGCTGTTTTGCTGTTCCTGAGCTGCGGTTCCACGAAATTGTCCATGTCTCGGAAACCTGAATGCAGGCTGCAAGCTAATATCTAGGAAGCCTGCAGCTTCGGCCGAGAAGGGTTTCGACACAGCGACAACACCAAAGTAGAGACCAATGACGGACAATGGATGCAGGTGTTTGCATGTGAACGGCCGCAGAAGCATCATTATGTCAGCAGCGTTTCAGCGTTTCAGCGTCCCAGCCGTTCAGGCACAGCGCCAGGCATGCCCAGTGGTCAGCCACTGGACAGGTGCATGCAACTTTAGCGAGAACCGGGTCGCTGCCAAGGAAAACGCGCTTGTGGTGAGTGGGCCTGCACGGCCCCGTGAGGTGGTCTGCGGCGCTTCCTCACGCGACCAGCCCCCCGGGGCCAACCGTCCAGCTGAGCCTCACTCAACTCCCCTCGCTTTCGCCATGACCTCTTCCCCTTGCCCGAAACATGAACTTTATCATCTTTAGTTTGCCGACCACACCGTCTGTTGACTTGCCCTCCGCCATAGCGTCATTTCATCGGAGATTTTGATGCAGCAAGTCGTCGGTCGTCGCATTCACCCGTCTTTTTAAGTTTGGGCCAAGCGACATGGGACCCCACAACGCTCCCGCTTCGGCGACAGCCAGCACGAACTCAACTGACACTCGACTCTCAACGACACCCGTCCACGCCGTGGCTCCATCGTCGCCGGCCGAGGCGGGCAGCTTTGTGGAATTGCTCAAGGAGTTAAATGACCATCTTAAAGTCGATGATTCCGCCCCCGCTGGCCGCAAGGTGCTGAAGCCCAAGAATCCGGACCAGGCTTTCTTGCCAGGCCAACCGAGGGTCCGTCTTAGCGCGTCGGATCCGACGCACAATGGATTGCTTGAGTATCTCCGGACAGAGCATCTCACGGACGCCCTGGATGAGCTGCTTCCGTATATGCGCTACATTTTTGTATGTCTTCATTATCCCGCTTGTATGTCATCTTGATCCTGCTTCTAACCCTCACACAGGTCCAAACCCCTTCCTTCCGCCACATTATGCCACTGCACCACCAAAAGTCCCACGCCCGTCAAATAGTCGCCGACGAAAAACCCGGCCTCCACCTCGTCTGGTATTACGAACGCATCTTTATCAAGCCCATTCCCGCCTACTTTTACTCCCAAGCCTTCTGGTCCTACCTCAAGGACGCCGACCCGGAGGTCTTTAGCGCTTCCGTTGGCTTCATGCGTTCATGGTACTACCTCATACAGTACGAAATCGACCTCATCCAAGCATGCGAGCTGCATCTTATTCCCAAAAAGCCCAACGGGGAGTATCCCACTTACCAGGAGATGTGTGAATTCCTACAGCCGTTTGCCACCGTCGATGATAACCACGTCAGTCGCCGTTTTCACTACGGCGAACTGCGCCTCACGCGGATTAACCGAACAGCGGTGTTTTTCAAGCGCCACTTGGCGTATTATCATATTTTTCCGCAGTGGGGGTCGTTTTTGACACACCTGCTTGCGCCTATAGTTACCATTTTTGCGCTCTTTTCCGTAGTGCTTAACTCGATGCAGGTGAGCCTTGCGGCGCTAGATATGGGAGGAGGGCGAGAGGATGCGGCATGGCCAGTGTTTGTGAACGTGTCGATATATTTCCCCGTGGCAATTATCATCTTTGTGGCGCTTATGGTGCTGACGGCAGGGCTGGGAATCACTGGGATGGGGGTGAGGGACTTTATAAGGGGGAATAAGGTGCGGAGAAGGAAGAAGAGGGGGGATTTGACGGTCGACGAGAAGAGTCATGGGATGGTCTGGTAGGGCGGACGCCTGACTCTTTGAAGGCTGTTGGTGCCCCTAGGTCTGCCATACCTGACTCGGAAGGGATCTGGGGTCAAACTTTCACATGCGCCACCACGCTCCAGCGGACCAAAAAAGACATACAACACCCGGGATTCGCTGGTCGTCACCGGCCCAACTACTAGTCTGGCGGTCGCTGGTTTATCGATGGGAGAGCGGACGGGATCCCGAGCTTTCCAGCGCCTATGGTCGTATGTGAATGGGGAGTTGGGTTTTGGGGTTATGTAGGGATTCGCGTTGGTGGTTTATCACTTGCTCAGGTGGTGGGATGACTTCCTGGTGGGTATTGACAGGGACAAGTTGGATCAGCGAGTCGTGTCTGGGAATTTGAAGATCTGTTTTTGCCTCCGCTCGGCTGCTTAGTACCCCCCTGTTGGAATGTTTCCCAATCCTCTACTACGAATTCTCCGCCGCATCACCCGACTCCAAAGCGAAGCCCTCAAACAGTTTATCCAGCGTTCCCACTTCGATTTTCTTTGCCGCATCGGGCTTCTTCGCCGGCGTCTCGTTCTCTTCTCCCTCGTCCCATTTCGTGGGGTCTTCATTTCCGGAATAGCGCAACATGCGATGGAGGCGGTAATTCGTCGCGATCAAGACTTTTCGCGCATCTTCCATCTGCCACCGCAGCGTCTGGATGATGAATATCAGATCCGCCACACGCTGCTTGGCCCGCTGCACAAAGATTGGGATTTGCGTCTCGATCTCCGATGTAATGTCCCGTGTCGCGGGGTATACCAGAGAGAAAATCTTGGTGTAGCTTTCCCGCAGCGCACCGTTGGCTAGGCGGAGGAACCCGCCATTCTCGGGCGTGGGGGCTGAGTATTCGAGGGCTGTGTCGCCGCCCATTTTGGTGGTGGCCTAGAGGCGGTTTTGTTAGTGAGTCGAACCTGGGGTGACCGGGGCCGGAATGGTGCTGCTGGTGGACACTTACAAGCTTGGAGTTGCGTGGATGATGTGGTATGAATGGGTTTGGTCAAGCGTTCAAGAGACCTCAAGGAAGGCAGACGTCAATGGGATCCGGGCACTGCCGACGGCTTACTAGGCTAGATCTGAGTGAGTGATTCGAGTTTCAGGTGAAACTAAAGCAAGCGGGTATCTAACTTATAATCCAATATCCAACGGCATACTTGAAGCTATGGAGGACTGCGATACCTCCGAGTTGGCCCAGTATCAGCGTCATTGCGACTGCGACAAGTGCCTGACACACAGCCCTGCTTCGCTGTCACCAACCTGCGTGCCAACTGGCAAGGCATCTTCTTGGCAGCTCAGTTAGGTTTGAAGCTATTCCCGAGCCTTGCGTCGGAAAGCTGGGCCAGGGTAAAAGTATCTCGGATGTAACTTTAGTATCGTCTGAACGCACAACAGGCACCGTGGTCATGACTTTGCACACATGACATGCCTGCCGTGTTCATGTGTCATGTTCATGTCTCGGGCGGCATTGGGTGCCGTGCAGATACACATCGAGGCAGTGCACTGTATACTTACTCACTATCCGTATCTACTGCGACCAATCACAGGTCATGATTAGCAATGATCAAAACCTTGGGCAATCAGCAACCGTTTTTTACACAATTGTGTATTTGAGGATGATGAGGAATTTGATGATAAAAGTCCTTGAGTACCTACCTGAGCCAATCTCCAACTGCCACCAGGACAAACCAAAAGGCTCACGCGCCCACTGACATGATGCAAGTCTCTCGCATGTGCAGGCGCTTTTACTGGCTGAGAACTACATTTATTTTTTTTGTCCAATCATCACGCGCCTTCGCATCTTAAGGGGGCCATTTGATTGGCTGATTGAGCATGTTGCATTACTCCCACACTTTTTTATTAGGTAGGCAAGCAGGGAGAAACTCTACTGCATCGACGCCTAGTTCCTGTACCTTGGCGTTTCCCTATGAAATGATATGACATGAAATCCATGACATGACTATATTGACCTTCTCCGTGGTCTCGGGCAGAATTTCCCATACCTAAGCTCCCATTGGAGTTCCCAAACATCTCTCTCCAATTTTCTCTCCAGCGCCGTTTTAGCTCCTCCACTACCATGTGGGGGTCGTTGTCGTTGGGCATCGCTGAGCGTGACGCTATCGCGCAGTTGCTCCTTCAGTCGCCAAACCGATTCCGCCAAATCCTCACAGCGATATCGCAATTCCCAATTCTGCGACAGGGTATCGCCGTAGTTTTTCTCTAGGGTTTCGACTTTACTCTCAAGTTTTTGAACCTTTTCTTCTAATCGGGCTTCTAGCGCCGTCGCGGGGGTTTTGGGTGGCGCCTTACCGGGACTAAACGGCGCGCTGTTTCGGAGCTGGTCTTTGAGGCGGAGGACTTCTTCGGCGAGATCGCGAGAGTTGTAATCTTCGCTCCATTTCTCCTTGAATATTTTCTCGAGGTCGGCGACCTGGCTTGCCACTTCTCTCGCAATGTCTCCCAGCGGTTCGTCGTTTTCCATGCTTCCCGACAGACGCTAGACTAATGCTAATGCAAGTGTTTCTTTTGGCGGAGTGGGTTAGGAGTCGGGCTTCGGAAGACGCACAAGGCAACTTACGGGAACGGTTGCCTTGGGCTGGGGTTGAAACATGAAAGATAAGGAACGTGTCGTGGCCCTCGGCAGTGTCGATCCTGCTGAGGCAAGTCTAAAATAATCCTTAGTTTGGGTACGTGGCTAATTGTTTCTGGAATTACAGACCACAGATGATGCACATCGAGGATGCACACGGGAAAGTCCAATGGTTGGGCGCGAACCCACATTGTTGCCCAATTACACAGCTGTGTGAAAATGCTTCCCCGCGATTCGTTACCCGATCCAACCAATGACAGAGAAGAAGTCGATGACCTTTCCAGGAACCGAAACTGTTATGAGAAGTGAGAACTGATAGCCCAAATCGCAATTTTGTCACGTCGCACAGATCCGATTCAAGCGTCAGGCCAAAATGTCCCGGCATGGATTCCACGGTCTGGCCAGCTGGCTGCACGGTCCCGAACCTCTAATTGGCAGACAGCCCGGGACCGAACGGGAGGCTTGTTCTTGGCTGGAACCACTCCACCCAAAAGACGAGATCACCAGACACGCAGATTTCGAGTGAGTATCTAATTGACGACCATGTTAGTGATTTATAAGGTACATCCGCCAAAACACTAACAATTACATTCCATGAACACAGCATCGTCTTCGTCGCCGGACTGGGCGGCCACTACCTCCGCACATGGCAAGCCCCGTCTGATCCCCCACCGGCAGAAGACACTGTCTGGCCACGGGATATGCTTCCTCCGCATATTCCCCATAGTATCCGCGTCTTTTCTTTCCAGTACAATACATCCCTCAACGGCGCGGCCACCAATCTGGGAATTCGCCAACATGCCGATGATCTCCTGGTGAGGCTCGCCGATGATCGCGAGGATGACGAAGCAGCTGCATTGAGGCCGATTATTTTTGTGGGACACAGTCTGGGGGGAATGATTATCAAGAGGGTATATATTTATTTTTTCCAACCCCCCCACAGAAAATTCTTTGCCTTGCTGACTTTAATTCCCACGTACAAGGCGCTTAAGCGCGCCCGAGATTATCGCGATAGCGGCACGGATGATACTAGTGAACCTCCTGGTCTCGATGCAGTGGCTACTCCCCGACAAGGTACCAAGACCAATGGGTGTAGTGGTAGAAACGGTCCTCGTCGGTATCGCTTGATCTGGGAGGCAACCAGAGGAGTAGTGAGCGGCTAGGTACCTACCCCAGCTTGAGTGGAAGCTCTAACACCGTTGGTCAGATGTTCTTTGCCACCCCCCATCTTGGCCTCAGCAAGGCCATGTGGAGGCACTTTGCCATATTTGTTCTCCAGCAAGACGCTCCCACCAAAGGCACACTTCCGACCCGAGAAATGGTCAGAAAGCTCAGGGCGAGCAGCGAGGCTCTGTTAGATATTTCTGAAGATTTCAAGCCGCTACATCGTTACATGTCATTTGTGACATTTTACGAGAGCGATCGCATGAAGGGTTCGAAACACTTGGTATGTACCTCTATTCTCCCTAGTGTCATCACCAACAGTATCGGTATCAAGCTAATATTCCTTAGCTAGCAGATAGAGTCTTCGGCCTCATGCACGCCCACTCGGAATCGAGCCACCCTCTCAACGGCGACCATCTTAGCATCTGCAAATTCCGCAAAACTGAACAAGATGCGTTCCGCATTGTATGGGACAAAATCAACTGGCTAATGGGAGAAAAACCACGAATTCTCGACCGGGCTGTCGACCCCGACAACGCAAAACGCGCTTTACATTCCCTTTGCAGTGATAAATTCCATGGTTCTTTCCTAGCCGGCAACGATCCCACCGATGATACAGAGGATACCTGCCGCTGGATCGCCGACCGACGCGAGTTTAGAGATTTTGTCCAGAATGTACCCGTTGCGGGAAAACGGGCACAACGTCTTTGGATTCAAGGACAGGAGGGATGTGGGAAAAGTTACTTGTCTGCGCAGATTATTACGAATCTCATCCCGGAAGACCAGCAGGAGAGTGTGATACACTGCTTTCTCTCTGGGTCTAGTCCCGAGCGTGGGAATATCGAGGCGCTGCTTCGGTCAACTCTTCATCAGGCACTTCGGCTGGAGCCGGAACTTGTGGTGAAATACCTACTGGAGCACTTCAAAGAGGCACGGGACCGAGATGTTCATATCGAAAAAATATGGACGAGGGAAAGGTTGATCCTACTCTGGCCGGTCGTTATGGCGGCGGTGATGGATCGCCATCCTCTGATTCTGGTTATTGACGGACTGGGTGAGATTGCGCCGAGATGTCAGAGAGCTTTTGTTGGCTGTCTGTATAAGCTTGATGGCGAGACACAAAACACCAAGAATCTCCGGATGCTAGTCATCTCTGGCGAAGGAGATATTCTCAGGGAAGGTCTAAAGGAACATGGCTTCAAAACTTACCAGGTCATACCTGAAGACACAGTCGGCGATATCGCAAAGACGGCAAACGCCAAGCTTGGTCACCTGTGGAGGTTAGAGTCTCTGAAGAAGGATGAGAGTAAATGGCGGGAAATATGCGACAAGATTGCCAAAAACGCAAAGGGGAATTACCTCTGGGCATCTTTAGCAGCAGAGAGTCTCCGACACACCGCAGTCTCCAACGCAGAAGAATTGACCAACGCGCTGGAGAAACTCCCAGCCACGGTTGAGGGCCTCTATGAGCACATTCTAGAGGGAATACTGCGAAACCGCCAAAAAGAGGCAAGCTTTATCAGACTGGTTCTGTCATGGGCCATGTACCAACAAGAAGGACTCAAAGTGGCCGAGTTCAACATTATCCAAGCCATCGGGCAAGCTTTACGCCAACACCCTAGCCAACCACTCACCAAAGACAAACTTGAAGAGCTACTCGAGCCCAACATCCAAGCCAAAGTGAACTTTTACTGCGGCCAACTCGTCCGCTTCATCGACGGACGATTAGAGCTCATCCACCCGAGCCTGAAATCCTATCTAGCAACTGCAACAACCGGCCATCTCAGCCACGATTTCACCCTGGAAAAGACATCCGCCAATGCGGACCTCGCGAGAATCTGCATCGCCTATCTCACCATGGATACTTTCCGCGATGCCGGGCAGAGTTTGGAGACCCCGGAGACATTAACGTCCTGGGAATCTAAAGTTCGCAAGCGGATTCAAGTTTACGGATTTGTGCGGTACGCTTCGCTGTATTGGTATAAACATGTTGCGGAAGCAGGAATGGATAAGGGTATGTGGCGACATCGAGAGACGGAAGAGCAGCAGAAAATATTGGAAGATTCGAGCACCGGTTTTGGCCAGAGCTGGACAGAGGTCTGGTGGTTCCTGACAAGGGGGCCAAGCCAGCGTTACCCAGCTGGGTTTCCCGCGGAGAAACTTGTGGAGTCGGCGAGGGTGGTGGAGGTTGAAGGAATCAAGGCAGAACAATGTGAAGAGTTGGAAGCGGAACCGGTTCCCGAAACTGAACCTGTTGGGACGAGCCAAGATGGTATTTTAACAACAGCTAACACAGCCACGGGGCCGCCAAATTCCGCACAGACACCCCAGCAGTCTCCTCACAGTGAAAAGAACCGCCCGCCGGAGCCAAAGATTGAGTACCGCGACGTGGTCAAGTACATAAAAGTCCCATCGACACCACCGCCAACCCCGAAGCCGATACCAATACCCGTGCCCGTCACAGAACCCAAACCGGTGCCCGCCCCGGAAGAAAAGCTGGGATATTTCAAGCGCGTTACCAAGGCGACAAAAAGGCTCGGTAAGTACCTACTCGTTATCTAAAATCCAGGTTCTCTGTCAGAGGCACTACTAATAAATGGAAAACAAAACAGTCAAGGAGATTGTCAATGTTCATGATGATCCGCAAAAGGTTAATGGGGAGAAGGAAAAGGAAAAAACTAAGGGGAAGAAGAGTAAGAAGAAATGACCTGGAAATACGCTACACAACACTGTATTACACTACGCTGCCTGCTTGGTATGGTATGATAATAATGACTGACCCATCCAAAATCCCCTGCCTATGGCGTTTTCACGGCATCCATAGTCTGGTGCCAGCGATGTAACACAGCGCGCGACTGGATGCAAAGTACTGATTGACCGGACTGGACACTACGGGAGTTGGCCACTACATGGCAAGGCACCGCACCGACCCACCGCTCGCTCAAGGGATGTGATTTAACCGTAAATGCCTTTCCCTGAAACTAGCACGGTATATACTAGACACTACTACTATGGAATTACGCCCAGGACGGCGCTAGCCGTTTGTGCGTTACATTCGTTGGATCACCTCCCGCTTGGCATTTTGCTCGGGTATTTTCCCTCACGGAGTCGTAAACCGGACCGGGTAACTTTGGTCAACAGTTGCATGGCATGGCATGGTGTGGCATGGTACGGCATGGGCCCTGGGCTGCGCCGCGCCTGTGGACTGGAGAAACAAACCCCAGTGCCAGACTTGAGCCAGGGCCCAGTCGACGATTGAGGCGAGGCAGAAACCCCGAATCAACCCCCCCCATCCAGAGTGTGCCTGCGCTTATTTGTTCGTTTTTTTTTTTCCAGTTCCGTCAGCACGACCAAACCGACCAGACGGAATGGTACTCTGACGCCTGGCTGCAATCAATGCATCACATCACATCGCATCACCAAAACTAACCCCCCACCCCCCTTTGTCCAGGGAAAGCAGAGTTTTGGTATGGCCACGCGTGCCGCTCAGGAGGATGCGATCAAACTTTTTTTTCCCAGGGGTCGGAGTGTTGGGTGATGAGTCTGGTCGAGAGATGGATAGAATGCCGTGATAGGTGCATTTGTTAGACTGACCGGAGAGTCTGGGCAGGTTGGGTACCTTATATGTATATCAATGGGGGCGGGGGGGCGCACGGGTTGTGTGTTTCGATCGAGGTTGTCGCATCTTCAGTGTCTGGTTCTTTTCTGTCCTTCTTATCCTAGGTCGGGGTTCGTCCATGTCAAATTGCTGGCAGATCCCATCGCAATGGCAAGATCTTTGTTCACAGTAATTGGGACCGGCTTTCTCCTCCTCTCCCTCCTCCCAGGCGTGATAGGACTTGAAGTTGTTACTCCCGAAGGGTTTACCAAGCGACTGTTTGAGGAAAACTTTTCTCGACTCCCAGCTGGCTCACAACCGTCGCCAGAGAGATGGTCGTACAGCACAGGCACGAGTTATCCCGGAGGACCGCACAACTGGGGAACTGGAGAAATACAACATTACACCAATTCGACCTCCAACGTGGCCATTACCTCGGCCGGAACTCTGCGCATCACGCCCTTGAAGAATGGCGACAAGTGGACCTCATCGAGAATCGAGTCCACGGCAGCACACGACTTTGCGTGCCCTGCCGGCGGTAAACTGCGCATCGAGGCATCCATCAAGCTCGGCAACGACCCTGTCTCTAGGCAGATGGGAATCTGGCCGGCATTCTGGACTATGGGTTCAGAATTCCGCGGACAGTACGACAAGTGGCCGGCCGTTGGCGAGATTGACGTCCTGGAGGGTGCCAACGGCGAGCCTGTCGCGTACCAAGCGCTGCACTGTGGATGGGCTCCAGGCGGCCCTTGCAACGAGTTTACTGGTCTGACCGGTAACGCCAACTTCACGCGCGGAGAGTTTCACCAGGTCGCTGTTGAGATTGATCGGACCAACGCGGGAGGAGATTGGAAGGGAGAGACTTTGTCATGGCTTATCGACGGCGTGAGGGTCAAGAGACTTGTGGGGAGGACTTTCCGGGACGAGTGGGTTTGGACGAACGTGACGAGGTCTCCCAAGTTTGTGCTTCTCAACGTGGCAGTTGGCGGCGCGTTTCCCGACAATGTTCTGAACCCGGCCAAGGTCCGTATCCCGGTAGATCAGACGGTGGGAGGCGAGGGCTCGTCGATGGAGGTGGAGTATGTGGCTGTGTTCAGCACTTAGGAGGGACTGGATGAAAATCCTCCGAGGGAAGATGATACCACTTTTTTCTTGTAAATATTTTGAAATTCGCACGTTGTATATACGAGGGGGGTTTATCGCAGTTCTTGAAGATATTCGCTTTGAAAACGCCCTGACTCCGAATCTCGAACAAGCCTGTCTTGCTCGGATCCGCGACGCCTCCATGGTTGCAAGCATCTTTGCGGGGAGTCGAAGCGAACCGACACGTGTGCCTCTGCAGTGATCGACAGCAGGGAGGAAATCTAGGTTGGTGGTTGCATTGGGCTTACGGGAAGGCGGGAAGCGCATCCCGAGAAAAACGTTCCAGAATCCCCAAGGTGAAACAAATCTTGGTGGCGCACATCAATGCATCTGCTGCTCGGCGAGCTGGGCATGTTAACATTTTTTGCCGATGACTGGGCGAGTGACTGTTAACAAACCGAGGAAGGAGCGCGCACTTGCAAAGTCTCACCCTAGTTTCCATTCTTGGGATGACGAATGCTGAGTGCTGCGGCACTTTGAGCCAGCAGGCAAATCGCCACGAATTGCCCACGTTGGCCACGATTGCAAGCCAGTCAGTCGGTTTTTGTTTCTGTTATACATACATGCCACTTCCGTCCAGATCCTGCATGACATGCACGAGAATCTCCTCCCCGGTTCAGCATCTTGCCAAGCTTTCCCAATTGAGTCCCAGCATCTTCACCTAAATCGCCTCTCCTTCTTTCCATTCCTTCTCGTGGCCGGTCCACCCTCAGCAATTCCGTCAAATCATACTTGCGGCAAAATGAAGTCTTCGATCATTCTCCTGGTTCTCGTCAGCCTGGTCGCTGGCAGAGCGCTTCCCGAGACAAGAACTTGGCAGGGCAACGAGGTAAGCAAGGGTGGCCGATCTTTGTCGATCTTCGAAGTGCCAAGACGGGAGGGAGCTGACGAACAATCTGGGGAATACAGCCATGCCATGCACTGTTGACGACGTGCCGAGCTGACGCCGACTGCTGCACGCTTCTTGGGTGCGAGAATGTCGATGGAGAGAAGATTTGCACACCCAGAGGGTAGACGGTGTCCTGAGAGGTAAGCAAGGTTGGGGAGAGATCCGTCGACCAGTTCGGAGCTGACGTTGATCACAGACATGAAGGTCAACAATTTTGTTAGGGTATTGGTTGTCAAGCACAAGGTCGAGCGATCCCCATCTTTTACACCAGCTCATAAATGGCCTCTCAATCTCCTGGCCCCGAACATGAAGAGGATTAGCATGAGATTGGAGTCGACCAGAGCTACACACCTTGTGGCCATGGCCTTTGGGCATATTCGATCCAACACGGCGAGAGCTCCCTCATATTGATATTCCGCGGTGCTGTCACTGCTGGAGGGTATGAAGAGGCAGGGTTTATAGGCCATACCAACACCGGGAAACTACTGGGTTCGGCGGTGCAGGAGGACGCACGTGTACATACGGGGAGCACCTCAGGGCTCCTCAGGCCCGTAGAGAAGCAGTCTAGGGCAAATGCTGACGCCAATTCCAGCGGTCACATCAATATCCCATGCTATTTCTATGTAGGGTTGCGTGCTCTAAATGTGTGCATCAACTCAAATTGCGGTGCGCGTATTTTCAGCAACAATCTCATTCGTATCTGTCTTGAGCACAATAATTCTTCTCGTGGGTAGGATACCAATAATCTTTCAATTATCTTGATTAATCGAAAGTAAATTTGATTTCAAGATGGAGTCTACTGCACGCAACTACCCCTAATTCTTCGGCGACCACTACGCCGACAATTCGTTCACCAGGAGCTGAGAGTGAACACTTGCCGCGCTTTGACCACCCATTCACATCTGGTGCTCAACTTCCATGTTTGCCAACCAACCATGCCTTCTACTTTACATCAATGCAGTATACCAAGCCACCTCCGTCTCCGCGCTGGTTGTTTATGGAGCAGTGGCGCCAGACAATCCCCGCCGAACAGCCCTCAACTCACGATCGCCCCGACGTGGCTTCACGCAAACCCCATGCCCCTTTGGGTGTTCCAAAAGTCCCAGACATGTCGATTTCTCCGCCATCCAACCGAGCGTCGTCTCCGCAGTACAAATCCCACGAAGAAGACACAGGCCTGGTGGCACTTAAGAAGCCCATCTACCATGTGCCCCTGGACGATGACAAGAAAAAGGCAGCTTCCAGAAGACATACGCGTCTTGCATAACCGGCTATGCGACATTACAGTCGAGCAAGGCGGGCATTGTCACTCTTTTGGAATCGACTTCATGTTGAACATTCTTGTCTCTCTCCTATTGATGCTATTTGATCTATGCCCATTGCCCACACTTCTCTTCTCATCCTTGCCAGTCACGTTCTCAAAACCGACATGGAACTAGATGCGCATAATGCTAATTGCCTCAATGGTCGTCTGTCGTATCCATCAAAAGTCAGCACGATCGCCAGTCATCCCATCCCATCCCACCTCTCAACAGAGGTAAAGATTAGAAAAGAAAAAAAAAAACTCACATGCTTCCCCGCATTAACCACTACGCACCCATCCTCCTTCCATGTCTCAATCTCATTCGTACATCCCCAGTTACTATACGCCACCACCTTCATGCCTGCCTCTTTGATGTTTTTGAGAAAGGCCGAATGTCCTCCGGATAATCGGTAGCAAAACATGTCACGGCCAGCGGCGCCAGCGACGGAGCCGAGGTTGGTGAGACCTGGGTCGTGGGGATTGTTATCGCGCGGACAGCCTTTTTGGTAGAGCGTCACGGCCCTTTAAAAATTTGGATTAGCATATGTCAGAGGGTCAGGTCTATAACCTAGGTAGTAGGTAGTAGGTAGTAGGTATATGCAGGTATGATGGGACTTGGGGGGAGGGACTGGAGAAGGTTGGGGGGGGATGGATGGGTGAAGGGTAGTTGGTGTCTTGGTGTCTAGGTAGGCAGGTAGGTAGGTACCTAGGCAACTTACCAGTGGAGTTCATCGTCACGAGACTCGATAGGTTTGGCGAGAGCGAGACTGCCAAAGGTGACTACCGAGAGGAGGAGAGTGACGGGGTGCATTTTGAGGGATATGTGTAGGTATACAAGCAGGGAAAGGGGGTATGCAAACAGATGTGATGGGTGTGTATACAACTGAGAAAGGTGCTATATAACCGAGAAAGGTTCAAGATGCAGAGAAAAGCCTCGAATAAAATCCAAACTGCCGAGTGTGTTTGGAAGCTGCAGAGACTGATGTTTTAATCATTGCCCCCATCGCGTCTTTATACTCTCTGCCCTCTGTCCAGTCTGCCCTCTGTCTTTGACAAAAATCGAGTATATCGCCCATCATGTTACAGTTGCAGTATCCCAATGGCATGATTGGCTCGCTACTCACTCTGTAAATTTCGTACAACCAGACGTCAAGGGAAACTTTGTGGCAAAGCCGTAGCGATGGAGGCTGTGCGACCGGACTGGACTGAAAACTTCTGGACGACGATCCGTGCCTCCCTACCCCTTGGCCCACTAGACTAGACTGTGCTGTGCTCCCGCGGTGCTGTGCTCCCGCCGGCGCGTGCGTGCTGTTGGCGTAGGAAGGTAGGTAGGGTAGGTAAAGGTAGGTACAAACCCCGCGCACCGTCTAGTTCCCGTGTTTGCCTCGCCGCAAGGATTGATTTTTCTCAAAGGATTGACCGAGAAAGCGGCGTGGATAGCTTAGCATGACAAACTGATAGGTTCGCACAAACTCAATTCGTATGTTGGGACTTTGGGGTTGTCAAGTAGGATTCACGGTTGGACATTATACATGTTGATGGTAGTGCCGGGATATCGAACCTCTCGGTCCGTCCAGTAATGAATGGTACCTTACCTTATCTGAGCTCGCGGGCGATGAATCATCTAGATCGCTACCAGACGCGACTGCTTCTTTATCCATGCGGCAAATGTGTTTCATGTGTACTCCGCCTACCGGTAGCTGTATGCAATCCGCTACTAGAACCGATCTCGCATCGCATATACGGAGATATTCGGCCAAGAGTCGGTACATTTTTGATCTAACACACCCTGTCAAGGCAGTTGATCGTGGCTCTTGCCTGCCGGATATATTGCCATGGTTCTTGCCGTACATCTTTGTCCGGGTGGGATCAAGATAGCACTAGCTTCGTATATGCGTCGGTTTTGTGGGAGATATCAACGCTGATTGGAGAATGCCCGGGGAATTTCCATTTATAACATATCGGAACATCTCCAGATTCACCGATTCACCTGTCCCGTAGTCACGTCAGGATTTTGCTTCGCAAGAAAACCAAGATATCGAGGCAGATTCAACTTGGTGTTGGTTTTGTGTTGACGACGCCTCTTTGGCAGATTCATCTCGAGGGGGTCTTGTTGGGGATGTTGGGAGGGTGGATGGTGACGGGGTGGTGTTGCAACTAGTCTAGATGTGCATGTGCATGTTACATGTGCATGAGAGAGTGAGTTATTCTGAGATATACAGAGACATGAGAGAAGATATCGGTACATGAGTGGAGGACTTGGACCGCTGACTGAGATATAAAGTCTAGAAAGAACTGAACCACATCCTCAAAACATCATCCTTGAACATCCCAACACATCCGCAAGCCAACATCCTCAAATCACCTCTCAAGACTTTTCATTTTTTTTTTCACTCTTATCTCCCTTCCACCATGCAGCGCAGCATTCTGGCCCTAGCGGCTGTTATCGACCTCGTCGCCGGCCAATACAAGTTCTGCACCGACGGCAAATGCTCCGACTGTCCCACCTCCATCGCCAACCTGGGAACCGGCTTCCCCAAGTGTCTGGTCTATAGCACTGAGGATGTGTTTTTTAACCAGCCTGGTTTTAACGAGTCCGAGGGGGGGTTAGTCTCTCCTTTCCTTTTTCCTTCTTTCCTTCTTCCCTTCTTTTCTACCTACCTCCCTTTTGCTTTTTTTTTTCGTATGAGCTAACAATGAGGCTAGAGGCTACGAAGTCTACCTGGACATCCCCTCGCTCGATCCCGGGTGCAAAGTCCTGGTAAAAACCCCCGCCGACACCACCATGCTGGGATGCGGCAAGCTCATTGGCGCTTACGCCCAACCTGCCTGCGCGCAGCTAAATCTGAAAAAGACCTTCATGGCGCAATTCTGTTGCGGGATCGGCGACTGTACCCGCGCGGGCGCACCGAAGAAGGCTCGTTCTATCAGGTTTGGTGGCGAGTATGGTCTCCCATCCTCGGGACAGCTAGATGCGCGATGGGGAGGCGCGGGCATGTTGAGTTTGCGATTTGTGGATAAGGAAGGGCGGGATATCAAGCCTGTTCAGCAGGGAATTCCACCCGAAGAATCTTCTCTTGTTGCACGCAAGGAGGAGGAGGAACATGAACTGACCAAGCGCGGATGCAATAAATGGCAAGCCGAGCCTGGTCTCGAGGTATACACGCGCCCTGCCGACGGCACGCAAGTCGTCGCGCAAAAAGTAACCGGACCCGGCGAGATCAGCAAAGAAGGCAGCGTGTCGCAATCCTGGACGGCCTCGTTCAACGTCGGGTTTGCCGATGTGTTTTCCATGGGCCTGGGCTTTGAGATTTCCGAAAGTGTCAGCCAGACCATTGGGTTCAAGTTGACGCTGCAGAAGGGGGAGACGGGAGATATTGGGTTTACGCCGACGTTGATTTGCACACAGGGTGAGTTTTTTTCCTTCCTCCTCACCTCTGTCTTTTCTTTCTTTTTCTTTTTTTTTTTTTTTTTT
>Ga0247765_1000028_pt1 | contig 97326 bp, 93 predicted proteins | sample UWRJL106311C6_FD_179949 | JGI IMG/M metagenome (GOLD analysis project Ga0247765, IMG submission 179949) | Plant litter microbial communities from Arlington Agricultural Research Station in Wisconsin, United States - UWRJ-L106-311C-6 | ecosystem: Environmental > Terrestrial > Plant litter >... | reverse complement strand
TGAATTCCTGACAGTTTTCCCTCTCCGACCCAGGACATATTTTCCATCTCTGTTGATGCAAAACCCGAAAAAAAAAAAAATGTTTAGCGTCTCTTTGAGTAGCGTGTCATCCTTAGTGCAGGGGCCATGCTAATCTTCTCTGTATCGTTTCTAGGAAACGGGTTAGTTGAAGACTCAACGGGCATCGTGGGGGAGTAGAGATCCTTACCAAATGACCAAATGCCCCGAAGGGCGAAAATCAATGGACGAATCGTAGCATATACGCTACGGAGTACGCTAGCTGGCATCCACAGCGGGCTGAACCGCAGCGCCCCACCATTCCACTAGGGACATTTGAAAGTGTAATGCCTAGGCTTACATGGATGGAATCTTAATGAACACTTACTAGGCGCTAAGGACACATTTTCTGGCTTTTCACAAAAAGAAAAGAGATAATGTAGCGGGTGGGAATCACAGGACATCGGGGGTACGCCACATTCTTATAAGCCGCAGCCACACACCCGCTATGGGTGTCTTAACGAGCAGACCTAACCTTGATGTCGGCGTTGCACACCAACTCCGTGTTAATAGATATCGCCGGTCGGCAAATTCAGCACTAAGAACTGGGTATCGGTGTTCAAATTATTTACGTGCAGTTTGAAGGTTTGTCCCAGATGGACTTTTCCCCAGCATTATTACCTAGGAGTCTAGGTACCTAATCCTATTCCTACATTCGCTGGCAGGAGACCGGGATACTCAGTGTGCACTAGTTCTAATGTGCGCTCAACGCAAAACTTCTGCAGAAGCGCTGACTGCTGCGGGAGGGACGGGCGAAGTGCCACTCATGACGACGATAAAGTACAATGCAATGTTTAGGACGCATCTATTCGGCCCGGGCTGGGGTCAATGGATAGAAATATCAAAGCTGCGGTGGTTGGTTAGATTCGCTAAACTCTATCTAGAGACGGTGTAGTGGTGGGTAGAGGTTTCCCACCATCTTGGTCGGTTCTTCCGTCACTCACAAAGCATGTGCTTTAATACTGCCTTGTGTCATCGGGCTCATCACTCTCCGTCTGAGTCATGTCCCATTTCCCCGTCACCCTTTTTCGACTTCTTGAACCTCTCCCGCCCAGTCGCGTAAAAGGCCTCAACTCTCCGTCCGTCAAAGGCACGGCCGTGCATGAGCTGCAGGCACGCCTCGGCTGCCTCGGCCGTCTGGAATCGGACACTGACAATCCCTTCTTCCTCCTTGTCGTAGAGAACGACGTTGGTCACGGGCCCCAACTTAGCGCACTCATCCCGAATGTCCTCCTTGATCTCTAGCAGTGCTGCGGGATCCTCTTCTAACTCCTCGAGAGTGAACATGTGGCGGAGGATTACTACCTTCTCCCACTTGGAATTACGCGGCGGAAGTAGCATGTCGGGCTCGTCGTCGTCCCAGTCGGCGAGTTTAGCTGAGAGTTTTTGCGTCTTCTTGATGATCTTGGCCTTGTCCTGCTCGCTGCGCTTCCCGCCCCCACTGTTGATGTTGCTGCTAGGCGGCTTCTCGGTGCTATCTGACTGCCGGGCAGCAACAGCAGGCCCTTCGCTTGGGTTGGAGTAGTTGGTCTTTTTGTAGCTCGAGTCGGCGGCTTGCACGCGCATCTTGGTGCCGCTTGGAGTGCCCGAAAGCTCGAGTCCAAAATCGGTGTCGTCGAGAAGCACTATAGCCATGTCGACGGACTGGGGCTTGAAGAATACTACCAGCGCATCTCCTTTGAACGCCCCGGCGCTATCCGTGTAGAGCTTGATGCGTGGCCGGCCGCTGTCGATCTCCTCGGCGATGACCCCGCACTTGCGTGAGAAGACCGAGGCGACATCGTCGACGGTAACATCTGCTGGTAGCCCCATCACGTACACGGCAGTGTTCCGCTTTGGTTGCGGGCCGCCGCCCGGGTGTTGGCGCCTTGCTTGTTTTGATTTGTTGTGGGAGCTGTAGCTATCATCCTGCTGTTGCGCCAGAAGGAGAAAACAAGGTCAAGCAGTTGGTCAGTTTTCCGTGTGATTTCCCCATCATCCCAACAACAACCCACGAACGAATCACTCTCGGGGAGGCCTCGCGCAGAAGGTCATCCTGGGAAGACCCCGGACTTCTTTTTCCTGATCGGTCGCTTTTGTCCCCCCCTCCCCATTCCGCGGCAAATTTGGATATGTGAGGGTGTGTGTGTGTAAAATGATTTGTATCATGTGCGAGCGAAGCTTACCTCGCGGTCGTTGGACGGGCCGTTCTTCCTCTTCTTGCCTTGGGGACGATTGGACGACGCGCCGTCATCAGAATCAGCGCCTGGGATGATGTAGCCCTTTTGTTGCTCCTCAATGAGGGCCTCGTCAATAATCGGGATCCATCTCTTCAAGGCGTTGTCGAACTCGTATTCCGTTCCGTCGTCTTGCACGGCGATGTATTTGTTGTCGAGTCGGGAAAATGAAATGCGTTCGTCCTGGTCGAATTCATCTACATTCGTCGGAAATGTCCAGTATTCAGCTTCGCCGGACATTGTTACGGTGATGATGGGACGCGCTGTCTCAAAATGCTAGCTGTTGTGCGAAGAACGAGATACAAGGCTGGCTGAGGTTCATGCATGATGGTGGAAAGTTCATCGAGTGCCGAGCTCCAAGAGGGGTGGTGGGGCAAATCCTGTGGAAGAACTTGCTAGCGGCTAACCCCCTGAAAATTGTCATTAGCGGAGAACTGCAAATTGACATGCTGACGTCGTCGAGTGCACGGAAGGTAGGCACCTATGCAGTAGGATAATTCAATTCAGTATGAATATAATATCTCTGTTTACCTATGCCAACGAAAACAGAGAATTGCATTCACAAGCTCGATCTATTGCCCTCCCTTTTTTTCCGTCACCGACTTCTTGGCCCCATTTATGAAAGCCTCAATCGCTTCACCTCCACCCAGTGGCATGGTCCCACCTGCAACCAAACCTCCGTTCTGGACCTTGACGCCCAGCGCCTCAGAAATACTAGGCAATCCACCATCCCGAAGAGCCATTGACATGCTAGCCAAGCTCTGATGAAACTGCGGGCTCCGTACCACTTTCCTGAGAAGGGCACGTTTCTGGGCGAGGCTCATAGCTTTTCGAGCAGCAGCAACTGCTGCCTCGCCGGGTTCTTTCTTGCCAGGTTCTGGAAGTGCAAACACGGTTGGCGGCAAAAAGTTCAAGAGGTTTTCAACAAACTCATCCGTGCAAACAGCGGCGTCATCGATCATGGGTACTGTGTGGTTTGTGTCCAGCAGGTCGGTAAGCAGCGGATATAATTTGCCACGGGACTGGTTGCCAGCCATGTTCTGGTTTCCACCGAGTGACTGTAAGAAATTGCGAACAGCCGCGGCGGCATCGGAGCTAGCGCTGCAAATCATCAATCAGCTATGTGCCACAAAGTGTTCATAAACGGACTTGGGAAAATAGATGACCGCCATGATTCGCATTCGCTGGTGTCATCTGCGGAACCCGCGGAGACATAACCTCTAGGAAGTACGTGATACATGATTGTCTCAATGCACATATCGCTGGCTTAACACCGAGACTGTGCGATGGCTAGGAAAGTTCACCTACGCTCGCGCTCCGTCTGCTCCTCCTTCTCTAGAGCCCTCGCCTTCATTGCGAAAGTCTCCACCCGTGGCATCAGGTCCAGCACCTCCACCTCCGCCCTCATGGTGCGCATGCGGGTCGCCGGTGCCCTCAACATCCTCCATAGTCTCATCATCATCGCGACGACGATCGTCGTCGTCGTTGTTGCGATTGTTGCGTACAGCGGCAAGCTCTCTGTTCACATCCACCTCTTCGCCTTGCAAGAGCCTGTTAACAACATCACCAATCTTCCGGTCCCTCGGGCTGAACCAGGCGGGATTGCCCGTGCGGCCCTGCGGCTTCGACTGCAGCCAGAACAGGTGTCTCTGCGATGACGACTGGAACTTGAGGACGCAAATTCGTCCGTTGGTCTTGCCGCTGGGCTGCGGTGGGTTGTCATAAGGGGCGAAGCGACCGTCGGTGGGAATCATGACAAGGTCGAGCTCGGGTTGATCAACCGGGGCATCACGGGGTCGCCAACAGAAGTGGGTGAGATCTGTTGGTAGTTAGCGAAGCGAGGTCGGGAAGTAACAACTACGGTGGTTTCCCAATACCATCTTCATTATATAGGTATATATATCCAGGGGTGGGCTTCGGGTGAACTTTATGCGGGTTCGACGATGTCTGCAAAAGTGAGCATGCGATCGCCACAGCTTGTCAATTTAGCTGGAGAGGTGGGCGAGCTTACGTCAAGGTCGCAGAGGCCGGCCTTGAATGTGATGATCGGTATTACTGGCATGTTTACCGCTTGAGCTTATCCGCAGGGATTGGGATTGGGCAAGGGAGGTAGGTGTTGAAAGTGGGAAGGCGGAGATGGTTGAAATCGTCTTTGGTCGCGTTTGGCTTGATGTTCTGAGCTGATGGCTGGCAAGGCTGCAGCGCGAGACATCGGCGCGGAAAGCTGACCAGCTGGCGCCACACAGTGGCTAGGGTTACCCAAGCAGGAGGCCAGCGCTCTGCTGGTTGGGGGTTGGCAGATCGGGAGTTCGTGGCTGAGACGGACAGCTGGGTGCCAGGGCCAAGATCTCCTTGATTGCCGGGATCCAGGGTGGTTGCAGGGATAGTTACGTACTACAGCACTCCGTGCATCTTAACAGCCGTATCCACTCCCCGCTGAAAATCCCTTTGCATCGGATTTTACCTGTCCTTCTGAAAAGCCCCAGATAATCTTTCCCATGATCGCACCGCCGGCAAACCAATTGGCGCCTAGGACGTGACAGCTTTGCAAACGGTCCCAAGTCCTGGTACACACCAGAATTTGATAAATTCTGTCCGGCCGTTTCCCTTGTTTGCCGTTTCGAACCGATCAACTCCGGCATTTGCGCGATCCGCTGAGCACGCCTCCCAACGGAGGAAGGGAGGAGGCTGGAGGTCGGATCGACGAGCGGCCTGGCCACCTCTATGAGCTCACGTCTCTGAACCAAACTCGTCAATCATGGCGCGCCCCTTGGGGCCGGTCCGTCTGAAAAAGACGAGTCCGCTAACACTCATCTTCGGCGCTGGGCTTTGCATTTTCATCTTTTACTTCTTGTTAGGCTCCTCGACCCCGGATTTCTCTGCTTCCCGCAAGGCCTCGGCCGCATCTCACCCCCTATCGCCACCGACGTCCCCCTATCGCCAGTCGACCTCAGGCTCTAAACCGAAGCCGCCGCCCGTGACGCGGTACAACCTCAACAATGTCACAATCACCAACACTCCCGTTGAGAACCGTGAGAATGTCTTGATCCTGACGCCGATGGCTCGCTTCTACCAGGGGTATTGGGACAACCTTCTCAAGCTCTCCTATCCGCACGAGCTCATAACGCTCGGCTTCATCCTGCCCAAGAACAAGGAGGGCAATGCGGCCTATGCCGAGTTGGACAAGCAGATTACCAAGACGCAGAAGTTCGGGCCAGAAAAAGACCGGTTCAAGAGCATCATCATTTTGCGCCAGGACTTCGATCCGCCAATCCCATCTCAGGACGAAGCCGAGCGTCACAAAATGCAGAACCAAAAGCCGCGCCGCGCCGCCATGGCAAAAGCGCGCAACTCCCTTCTCTTTACAACACTGGGACCGTCAACCTCGTGGGTCCTGTGGCTGGATGCCGACATGGTCGAGACCCCCCCGACGCTGGTTCAGGACTTGGCTCGTCACAACAGGCCCCTGATCGTACCTAACTGCTTCCAGCGATACTACAACGAAGAGAAGAAGCGCATGGACGAAAGGCCCTACGACTTCAACAACTGGCAAGACAGTCCCACAGCGCAAAAGCTCGCTGCGCAGATGGGTCCCGATGATATTCTGCTGGAGGGATACAAAGACATGGGGACCTACCGAGCGTTGATGGCCTACATGTATGAGGAAGGAGGAGATATCAATTTTGAGGTCCCATTGGATGGGGTGGGTGGTACAGCGTTGCTAGTAAAGGCGGACGTCCACCGCGACGGTGCCATGTTCCCTCCATTTGCTTTCTACCACCTCATCGAAACCGAGGGTTTCGCAAAGATGGCAAGGAGATTAGGCTGGCAAGCGTCGGGTTTGCCCAATTATAAGGTAAGCGACCATGCCCCTCTCTGCCATAGCCGACGGCTTCATGCTGATACGAGATGACAGGTATATCACTACAATGAGTGAAACATTGCAAGCGCACTGCGCTTCGCGCATTAGTTCTCCGCCGTTTGTAGATGACGGCGGCCTTTGTACAATTCTTGCTCCCGGCTAAGAGGCATGGGTGTTTCATTCCCACATACCTTGAACAGCAGAGGCAGGGACTTTGGCTATCGGAAAGGCAATTGGAATCTCAACAGGAACAAAGCTCGGCTCGCGTTCACGTCACTCGGTTACGGAGTTCTTGTGCTACTCATACGGTTCGTAAGTGCTACGGCTTGGAGCATGCAGGCTTTTCTGCGTCCCGCAGTGCTCACTGTCTAGCCTCCTGACCAGGAAATACCGCCTGGGTTGTACGATACAACGTGCTATGATGCGGTAATGAGACGAACGAGCTCAGGACAGGCTTGCTTTTGGGTGTTTTTTGTGTATAACCGGAAGTCTTTTCTGTATCCAAACCCCGGATATGCCATAAGGGGCTAATAGGGACAGGCATGGCATCCGGAAAGAATCTGGAGAATTCCAATTAAACATCTTATTGAATTATATGCCCGGTATAAGTTACGCTTTGCAATGCAACGATATGTACATATACGGTCGCTCTGTTGGTATCAATCTAATCGTGTAATGAAGTCAGAGCCCGCAGCCTGCCAACGATTGTCGTAGTCCGGTTATGATTGCTCCCAGAATGTATCTTGTTGTCCGACACCTTGCCTGGTATCCCAATTATTACTACTTCCACATTCTGTCCAGCATACCCGCCGAATCACCAACTCCCAAGATATCCATCTGCGAGAACCGAGGCGTTAACTAGATATCTACCAACCTGTTAGGCGAGTACATCACTTGCCCGTAAACTTCTCTTCCTCCACCCACAGCTCCACCAGGCGCCTCGCACCAACGACATCGCCGTCGCGAATCAACGCTGCGACATCCACATTGAGCGGGCTATCCGTCTCGGGACATACCAGCAGCATGCGCACGGCGCGCACGCACTCAAGTACCGTGTATGTCCCCGCCCACGCATCCTTGAGCAAGTCCAGACAGATCTCGCCCGTCCGTAGCGCCACGTTGGGATGGACCACCGGTGTCGCAAACCACATTTGCGGCGGCTTGTTGGGATATGCGGGCGGGATCGTGATACGAAGAAGCCAGCGGCCGTCTGTAACAACAGGGACACACCATCCATCAGTCTTCGTATCCTTATCGTTATACTGCACGAACCGCAGGAAGTGGGGAGGGGGAAAGAGAAGAAAACTCACTATCATACCCACTCCCAAGTTCCCTCCCATTGATCACCGCCTCCCAGCTCAGCAGCTCGTCATCACTCACGGGTCCCAGCCGCTCAATGCCGTTTTCGTTCTTGGCCTCGACATTGTTCCAGGTGTCCAGCTCCTTGAGCAGACGGCGCGTGGCGGTGCGCAATGTCGATCCTGACGCCGAAATTGATGAAACGGCTGACATTTTCTTAGTTGTATGGTAGGATTATCCAGAAAGAGAAGGGGAGGTTTGGCGGGGCCGGTGCGCCGACCTGAACTACCAGTGGTTGCAACGAGATGCGTCTTCGGGATGTGACTGCTTTTTGTTGGGTGCGCCGAGGACAGATTATGGAGCGCGAGGAGGAATCGTAAGGACGGGACTCTGCTCCAGGCTCGTATCGAACACGGTCAATGTGGATGTGAGATCGAGATTCGAGGCTTTCTCGCGGGTTCAAGCTTGGTGTATGTTACCTAGCATTCAGAGCAGGGCTGGTAGCGTGGGGGGTTGCTGGGGCCGAGGCTTCCCCAAACCTTGTGTCCCACCTGACCAACCCTGGAACCAGAGACCCAATATTGAATATTGAAACCACTTTCAAGTTCTCTCACCAGATGAGACAGCAATGGAAAGTAGGCCTGGGCGAAATCAAAGCTCCACAAACATCAACAATCACGGACTCTGCACACGAGCTGCGCAAGCAATACTGTCTCGGTAGACCACCAAATGCTCATTACTACCTTAACGTCTACCTACGCGCTGCTTATGTCGAGTCGTCCGATAGGATAGGCCTGCAAGAAGACTGCGCTGCGAGGATACCCACCTCTCCATTACTTTTCCTTTCCACCGCAGATTTACAACGATATGTCCAGAGAATGAAAACAGTCATCGTCTTCCTATGTTCTTTTCTCCGTCATGTCCACCGCAACTGCCACCAAACCTAAAACGAAGTCTGGCGAATGAGATCTCTGTCCCTTGACCCCTACCCGAGTTCAGCCCTCATTTGTATCATCAAAAGTAAGAACGCCCTGCCTGTGTGTGAAGCAACCTAACCCCTGGAATAATCCTACAAAACTCACGCTTCCCAGATCTCGAAGCTCAAGGCTTCACCACACCCCCCCCCGCTTTCGACTCGTAGGCAGACTATAGTCAAACCAAGTTGAGGTCCGGTGTCGAGGCAGTTTGGTTCAACTTGACCAGTGGACAGCAGAATCTTTCCAGTTACGGCTCCAATCCTGTCTCCAGCTAGCACCAAGGTTTTCTCCCCGAAAGAGCCGCTAGTTGCAACTCAAGACGACTCGGGTTCCTTTGTCTTCCAAAACTGCACTAGCCGACTCAATCTTTTCGATTTGCTAAGTTTGGCCTTCTTCTCTGGTTCGCTATCCATGGACACCTCTATTGACAGCTTGCTTCGCTCGCCATGCGAGCTGCTAATCAGACGGCTAAGGCTTGCAAGGCTTGATCGTCTTCGGCCGAATGCTGTGGAAGTGAAAGATGCGGGCCGCGGCTGGTTGGTGAGTGGAGGCTGTCTGGTTTGGGCGTGCTGAGCAAAAATGCTTTCCCTCGTCATTGTCGAATTGCTGCTTGTGAGAGACGGGATATCATCTACAGAGATCCGAACTTCTGGCCCCGGTTCTCCCATTAATAAAGACTGGAAGTTGTCCTCTGTGATCGATGACGGCGCCGTGGAAATGCGATGAGCATCATATGACATTGGGGACCGCGGTGATGGGAAAGCCGATGATTGTGTCATTGAGTACGGGCTAATAGGGGCGAGGGAGGCTATAGGAAGATTAAGTGGGCTTACGTTCACCGGCGAGAGATCCTTGGGTCGCACGGTGTGAAGTGGAGAGGGGGTTGCTGAGTCGAGCGAGCACCGAGGCAACGAAGCCTCTTGAGTAGAATGCACTTCCAGAATATCATCTTCGTGAGGTGATGCCGTTGAGGGATTGAACACCATCTTCGGCGTCCCGACGGGCTTTTCATCTCCTACATCAGTGAGCATTGGCTCGGACGTCATGACTGGTGAACCAGCATCGCCGTGTGATGGCTTCAAGGTAGGATCGGCTGGCGGAGTATCGTCACCCTGAGGCTCGGCGGTAATGGGCGATTTTTCAGTGATCGGTGTGTCAACAACAGGCGTTGACTGTCCTGTTGATTCGGCGGCCGACTCCTCATCCTCTTCGTCCTCCTCGAACACGTCAGCCATCGTTGAACTGCTCCCAAATCGTGGGAAGCCTAGCCGGCCGGCCTCGAACGGGACCATCTCAGGAGCGCTCTCCGCACGTCGGTGGTGGTAGTGCATTCCCGGGCCTGTGAAGCGGCTCATACCTGCCGCGCTGTGCAACTGCTTCTTCACAAGACCACCGGCTCGTTGAGCTGCTTCCCACTCAGGGTTCCTGGGTAGCGGAGTGTTGAAAGGACCCAAGGCTGCATCCAGATCTATCATTGGATACGAGGCATCCTCGTCAGAAATCGGAACAGACCTCCAGGAATCTTCATGGCCATCGGAAGCTGAGTCGGTCACCATAAAGGACGGCAGAGTAGCTTCAGGTTCAGGGGACATTTCCATGGAGGTTGAGTCATCGTCAAGGTCCTCGCCGTTGGCTGAAGAGGTCAACGGAGGAGGCGTCGAGTTTTTACGTTTTTGCTTCCCATGTCGGGCTTTGGCTTTGCGGGACAGTATTGACCCAGCCCATGTCTTCACCTTCTTGGGCTTCTTGCGCTTCTTTGAGGCGGTTTTCTGCAAACCCAAGTCCTCCGTCGGTCCTTTTTCAGGCGCATCAGATATGCCACACCCAGTTGAAGTCGCCAGGGATGGTGCCACTGTCTCCTTCTGTGAATTCGAAGAGCTCGAGCTGACAGGTCTCGATCGACTGGGTGATCCTGCGACAAAAGGTTCCAAACCGAAGAACGACCACTTTTTGGCAGATTTGGTCGGACTGGGCGTAGCTGGGGCAACCGATGCGCTGGCAGGAGGCAAAACGCCTAAGAAGGGAATAGAACCACGCCTTCGCGGTGACGGAAGAGACGCATCCTGGTCCTGGATGCTTTGGGTACGCTCGAGAACAGCTCCGGCCGTGCTGGGCCGGGGGTCAATCAGCTTTCGAGACGAGCCGAATCCTACAGGAGAGGGTAATTCGCGGTCTGCGGGTGTGAGAGAAATTACCGATGAAATACTTCCAGAAACAGAGTGTCCAGGGCGGGCAGTAATAGTGCTCGAGGTCTCGTTCGAAACAAGAGACAGTGGCCGTGGGATGAACTCCAACGTGTCTGAAAACCCAACGCGGTTACGAGTGGTAGGTCTGGGTTGCTGGTCGGCTTCTCCAGGCGGCACTGACACGTTGTCCCGAGCTATCTCGCCACTGCTTGGCAGCGTTGGCGATGGTGCCGCGCTCAGCTCTGGAGACTTCACATGCGAGGCCAGAAAATCACTCCTGCCGGAAGAATCCAATATCGCGGGGCTCGCGGGGGCACTGCTTCCTCGTAGGTTTTGGTTGGGAGAGGGCAAAATGATTGACGATAGGTCATGGCTTGAAATTGCCGCCGACCTCCTATGAGCGTGACCTCTTGGTCGATTCGGCTTGGTGGGCTGTAACAGCGGCGACGCCATACCGCTCTCCGACTTGGTCGGGCTTGTGCCCAGAACAGTTAACGCATCGCCGCCACGAATACTACCACCGACAAATTCACTGCCCCCTCTCCGGTGACCACCAGGCCGCGTGGGAATTGAACGGGGAGAATCAGGTGCTGAAGGAGACTTCGGAGGTATCAGAAATGCATGTTCGGTCACCGGAGGCGGGGGCAAAGACGCCCCTGGGTTGAAAGAGAAGGCCGGCAACGCTGGGGATTTCGAGTTCGGTTTCATTGTATCAGTTGCAATGACCAGCGAAGGTTCCTGAGAATCCATGGCCGACTTCGGTCGACGCCCGGTAGCCCGCGAGAATGACGAGGGGGCTGAATATGATGGTGGTCGTGCCGGGAAGATAAATGGCGGATTTGGTAGCGGTAGCGTCGTCCGTGGTGAACCTTGAAGACCCACAAGCGACGGTTCTTGCGAAGCCGTCGCTTCATGGTCAAGGTTGCCTGAGGGCGTCTCAACCGCCATGTCGGGACCGATTGTGGTCGCCATCATTCCAAAGCCGCTCTGCGGCGCCAGAGAGATGGGCAACTCGGATTCAAACGGGGCACATGGATTGTCGAAAACGACCGTCGAACTGAGGGCTACGGTCGGGTCGGTTCGGTGATCGTGGGCAAATGCGGGATGTAGAGTATCCCGGTCAAGCGATTAATCGATTAAAGGCAATTGCGATCTGTGACTGTAATGTGGTCAGCTGATGCTGGTAAGCCGTTGAATGTGCGAGCGCATTGGGAACACACAGAATACAGCAAAACAGGTGCCCTAGGACAAGGTTAGGAGGCCGAATCGAAGCGTACCTCAAAATCGGCTAGAACTGCAAATGCACCAGTAACAGCGCAGACTAAGAATCAAGGAGCCAACGCTGCTACCAGAAGAAATCAAGGCGGTTTTTATCAAAGGAGTGGACGGTCAGAACCAGCGCAAATCCCAAGATCTGCTGCTGGAATTGAGCCAGGCGGGTTGGGGAGGGGTTGTCGACAATCGACTGTGTTGGTGGTGAGGAGGAAAATGCGAGGAGGAGAGAGACGGCGAACGAAGAGGGTCGTCCGTGGAACACCCTAACCCGAGCACACAAGAGAAATCTGGGTGGGGGCCCAGCGCAGATGTCAGCAGGGCCCGAAGGATGGTCCCGCACTGTGTGGACACGGGCACCTACCCCCTGGCCCGCTGATATGAGGGTGACCAAAACAAGCAGCCAGTCATCATTCAGCCCGCGAGGCACCTACCAAACGCAGAACCACCACTTTGGATTTCAATGAGGCGCATCTTTGCAAGCCGATTGTTTCCTGCTCAACCTGAGATTTTCCCCGAGATAGGCGGATGGCCAGTCGCCCGGTCGCCAACCCTGGAGACCACCGCAGCGGCCATCAACAGACAAACACAAGTTTCCCTTCTCTCCACCTACCCCCCGCCATGGCAGTCTTTCGCGGTCGATGTCACGTACGGTTACAGCGAGTAGGATCAGGCAACATTAATCACCTGCATGTGCCCTACTGCTCGCAGAACTCGGTCCCGCCAACAAACACCAACAACGCCTCAGACGGACAGGTCCCCAAAATGGAAGCGCCAAAAATCTGAAGCTTGCGAGAAATGCTCAATTAAGTAAATCTAATGCCTGTCTGAGCCATCTCGCGTCCTCGGTCGCACGGCATCCGCATGGTAGATCGTTCTCCAGTTTTTGTTTACTGGAAGAAGGGTTCCAGGTCTTCCAAATCCTCCAGGCTGCGGGGGCATCAAACCGACCGATGAACGAAAAACTCTCTGTGGCCCCTTCATAGTTCGAGTATCTCTGATCAGACTCTGGGATCCCTTTTTTCGACAGCACGTGGCAGCGCGTAGTGGACGCCTTTTCGGTTCATCTGATGATTTCGTGCAAATCCACAATCCTCTCGAAGGCGAGAACGTGATATCAGATGGTGGGCTACGCGAAGGTCTGCGCCTCCGCGAAGTCGTGTCGAGTACCCCGCTATTATCCAACAAGTTTGTCCAATACGCGGGTGGTGATGGGGCCTTTACTCCGTAGCCTGGGGGTCAATCCCCCCTCACATCGCTGAGCGGCCATCCCGGCCTCGAGCTGATGATGGGTTCCTGGAAAGTCGGAACCCCTGGGCGCACATGGATGCCGACAGGGGTTATCAATCCCGTGTCCCGCACTGTGTTATATTGCCTGCCGCCTGTTCATGAAGTTGGCGGTGAAGGGGGACTTCCAGCGCACGGCGGGGGAGTACTGGACAAAGATCGGACGGCGATGAAGCCCTGTCCCGTCCCTCCATCGATGTCCTCGACACCGATCTCAGATCCCCGCGCTTGATCGCTTGACTTGCGACTTGAGTTCATCAGGCTAGCATTTAGTTACTAGGCTCTTCAGTTGGCAAACAGCCAGTTATTGCGACAGGATTCTGATTCTTGCGCAAGCGATAGCAAGTACGGAGGCCCCGAGTTGTGCGACGGCGCCAACTAGTTCAATGGGAAAGCTAGACGCTTTTTTTTTCTTTTTCACAACGATGCGCATTCCGTCGGGCTCCCAACGTTTGCTTTCACCCAAAGTCGAGGCGTTGACCAGCAACACTGACAACGCCAACCCTGTTGCCCCGAGCCCGCAGCAACCTGTGCCAAACCCTGTCGCGGCGTCGCCAGATGCCTCCCCATCATCCACTGCCAATTCGAAACGCTCACACTTGGGGCGACGCACAGACTATTGTGCATGACGCCACGGATATTCAGCCGGATGCGTGAACAGAAGTGGCCGCTTTATGGTCAGGGGCAAGAAAAATCTGCTCCTGAACCACTCACAGTGGTTGGATCACCGCAACCTCTACAGGGCTACAATGATCGATCTCCTGAACGCCCACAGCAGATTGATGAGTTCACGTTCCGCGGTACCTACATAGTTAGGACCGGAATGCCAAGCTGTTCGTTGGATCTGGTGGGACCGAACTGCCTATGGATATACTTGCGCTGGTCTTCTGCAGTTATCCTGAGTTTTGTCCCCGCAGCATGCAAAACATACCTAGTGCGGGCATAGCCGGCATCGTCGACACTACTATCGCATACCCGATGTGCAGCATGCAGAGCCATGGATATTTATTGTATGTAGTGTAGGTATGTAGTGTAGTGCTGCAAAGCCCAGGTTTCCAGTTTCACTAGAGCCCGCCAAAGTATCCGGACGCTAACTACTTCGTAATGATTGTGCATCTTAACGTCAGCATCAGCGTCAGATTGCCCGCTCGCTCAGAAACACAGATCATCGTTTTCAAGTGCAACGGCTTTTGGCGGCGTCCTTATAATAACTAGCGTCTCTGGAGTTGGGGCAAGACACTGGTGCAACTCACCGAAGTGCGAGTTACTGCCTTCTGACCGCCGTAATTTCAATAAGCATTTCTTCTCGATTGGCAATTTCAGGGAAATACGCAAGGCGGAGCGGTCACTGAACGCGGTTCCCTCCCGCCCATCTCAGAAGCGGACGGGCGGGATCCTTGACTGCAATGACGACACTCATCTCCGAGCCCCCGAAACTCAGAAATGAGTTATGGTCAATGTAGTGAATGTGATGAAGAATGGACAAAGCGAAGGCTTTTGTATCAGTCGAGGATGGTAATGAGGCTCCAACCATGTGCCCGAGCCCGACCTAAGAGTCAAATTGATATTCCCTGCATACGGGTGCAAATGAACATGGTGGTTCTACGAGGTGAGCTGTGGATGGGATTTTCCATATCCAATACCTATTAATCTCCAGCGTCCCTGCAGGAGGGGCAAGGGGATAACAAGAACACGAGCCTATTGCCCGGCTACTACACTCAATGGCCATTACCGGTCGGCAGGGAATGTAGATAGGCTCAACTGGTTAGATCACGATCTAATGTAGAAACGTTATTCTTAGCCTCCATAGTCCATGCCCTCCTCTCATGTCGCTTGCGCATCGGCGCGGTTCATACACTAGTGACGAATTCACAATCATCCGCGCTGCAGGGTTTCAGCCGCCCGAGACGCCATTCGGTGAGAGAAATCCTCTTTCAAGTCCCACAATTTTACGGTCCAACCTCCGAAAGTGAACACCACCCATCGTGACAAGCCCTATCACGCTGGATGGGGCATTAATAAACAACAGAATGCTTTGTGTCGACATCGATCGATATGATGGTCCCACGCTCACATAAAGAATCCTTCAACCATCACGGGACGGGTGGCTGGCTGTCTGTTCAGCCGATTCGTTCAGATGGCTTCCATTTACTTCCGATCTGCCCGCGTCCCTCAACAAGTTGCCTGCCTTGACAAACATGTTCTCATAATCGAGATTTGAACCACGGCTATGGCCATACCACTTCATTTGTCAAGCTTTGCAGGCCTCAAATACTAAAGTATTGAACTTTTGCGTCCTTTTCCCACCACGCCGTGGTGAATCCAGGCACCTGAGGTCTAGATAATATATTACAGGGAAGCTGAGCAGGTGGAAAAGACGAATTCGAGGTATCTCTGCGTGAGGCATTCTTCTGGCTCCGATCAGTGGTGGAACAGGCGAGTGCTCTGCTCAATGAAGGTAATGCCGAGCTTCTCAGCAGTCTCGAAGACAGGTACGTCGTTCTGGCTGCCACCAGGAGCCGCGATATACTTGACGCCAGAGCGAGCTGCGCGGTAGACGTTGTCGATAAATGGGAACTGGCCGGCGTCAGCGAGAGCCTGTGATGACGTGGACTAAGGACTTACAAAAGCATCGCTCGAAACAGAGACGGGAGGGATCTTGGTGAGCCACTCAATCTTTTCCTCTTCCGTAAAAGCCGAGGGGACTTCTTCGAACAGCGCCTCGAAAGACTCTCTCTCGGCCCCAGACTTAGGGAGCTCGCCGCTGACAAGCAGGTCGATGGCATTACTTTTATCGGGGCGCTTCGTACCTTTCTTCCACTTGATGCCGAGAACACGAGGGTGGAAGCGCAGCCACCAGTTGTCAGCCTTGTCGCCGGCCAGGCGCGTGCAGTGGATTCTCGACTGCTGTCCGGCACCCAGTCCCACTACCTGGCCCCTGGCAGCGTAACAGACCGAATTACTCTGTGTGTACTTCACAGCAATGGTAGCGACCGTCAGATCCAACAACGCCTGCTCGGGCAGGGGACCCGAGCCCTTGGGGGTGATGATCGTGCTGAAAGTCTTGGGTGAGATCTCCACGTCATTACGGCCCTGGGTCAGTGTAATACCGTAGACGGTTCTCGACTCGGGCTCCTTTTTCGGTTCGTATTCTGTGTCCATCTGGAGGACAAGATATCTGCCACCCTTCTTCTTCTTAAGGATCTCCAGGGCGGCGGGCTCGTAACCAGGAGCAATGACACCATCAGACACCTCCTTGGAAATGATGTTGGCAGTGGGAATATCGACAATGTCGCTGAGGGCAATCATGTCGCCGAAGCTGCTCATGCGGTCGGCACCCCGGGCACGGGCATAGGCTTGGGCAAGAGGAGAGTCATCAATACCCTGGATATCCTCCACCATATAGACCTTCTTCTCGTCAGCGGAGAGGGCAAGGCCAAGAGCAGCACCCGCAGGGGAAACATGCTTGAAACTTGCAGCGGCCGGCTTGCCCGTCGCCTTCTTGAGCTCTTTGACCAAGGGCCAGCTGTTAAGGGCATCCAGGAGATTGATATAGCCGGGAGCGCCTCCGAGAACCTTAAAAGGCAGCTCGCCCTCGGTGACGTAGGCAGATGCGCCTCCTTGGTGAGGATTGGCACCATAGCGGAGAGGGATATAAGACAAGCCTGAAGCATACTTGGCACGGAAGAAACCAGAGATAGCCCGGTCGTAGTCGGCGGTGTGCTCGAATGCCTTGAGGGCGTAGCGGTTCCGGCTCGCCTCGGTAATTTCGCCGGCACTCAGCTCCTTTAGAAACTCAGGATAGTCGATGGGATCACTGAGTATAGTGACACGAGTGTGGTTCTTGGCAGCAGCACGAAGCAGGGTGACGCCGCCAATATCAATCTCCTCGACGGCCTCGCTCACCGTAACGTTAACCTTGGCCACTGTCTCCTTGAAGGGATAAAGGTTGCAGATGACGTAGTCCACCTTGTCAATGTTCTGTTCGGCGAGGTCCTTCTCGTCGGAGGCCAGGTCGCGGGCCAGGATGCCAGCGTGTACAGCAGGGTGCAGAGTCTTGACTCTCCCAGCGAGCATCTCGGGCGCTTTCGTAATGGCCGAGATATCTCTGTGATGGCGGTTGCCGTTAACACACACTCGACGGACACGGTAAGAGAAAGATCAAAGCAGTGCTTACTCAACGGGAAATCCAGAGTCCTTGATCATCTTGGAAGTTCCGCCTGAGGCTAAAATACGGACATTGTTTTGAACAAGGCCCTTAGCCAGGTCTAGTAGGCCAGTCTTATCGTAAACTGACACTATCGCGATTCTTTGGGGGGCAGCCATTGAGAAGCAACACCACGTAACAAAGTGGTGGGAGGAATTGTGACCCGAGCTAGGAAGTAGATAGTTGGCAACTAGGTTCGTGCGAGGGATGTGGTCACAGCTCTTGGGGGACTGGACGAGAGTCCGCGACTTATAACATGGTGGGGTTGATCGCATCATGGAGGGGTTAAAAAATCCGCACTGCTCAATGGCGGGGCACCTTACTGCCGGTTCCGGCCAGAAGCTGCCACGGCCGCCGCTTCTGCAGAAACTTTTTCGTGTCTACGTGTACTTACACAGTTGTCAAGTTCTCATAATAATTTGCTCACCCTAGTGCGCATAATAGCACACCCATGATCTGATCTTCGCGCGTAAAGCAGAAACATTGAATCTCGGAGGGAATCAACTTTGAATCCAGCCTGTCACAGCGACCATCCTCGTCAACTAAACTCTAGCGTTTCACAACAGAAAACACCATTTCAAACCGGGAAATTCAAGAAGAAAGTGCAGATGAGAAGACTTTGCTTGTATTCCACTGTAGGATTTTGTGGTGGAAAACGGCGAAGTTTGAGAATACCAAGCCTAAAGATGGAAAGCTTGGAACCCTCTTTCAGGGGTTGCGCGCGAATCTGCAACGTCCATTCTGCCGTCTAAATTTTCTGACCGCCCTCACATGCTCCTCAGCGTACTCACCTTGATCGAGTCTTAACTACCTAACCCAACACACGTTTGCCACAGCAATAACGAAGAATGTCGACCACATTGGACACCGTCACTTTGGCGTCATCGAAGCACCTGGGCATGCGGAAAAATGGTACGTCGTTGTCAAACCCAAGCCCGAAATGCTCTGCAATGGATCTTCTCACAACACTTAACCAGGCAAGCAATGGCATGCCCCGCGCAGCGCCTTCCGGCCTGGGTCCGGCTTGACATCATATGAACAACGTGCAAAGGAAAGGGCAGAGAGAGCCACAGTGAAGGCTAAGGAAAAGGAGCTCAAAGAAGAAAAAGAAGCAGAGCGACAGGTAGGTTTAGCATGCAGACTGCTAATCATTCGACTTGCTGATCCTGGAGATTCGTGTCGCAGAAACGGATAACAGTTCTCAGAGAGAAACGAGCCGCGAAGGAGGAAAAAGAGCGATATGAGAAGATGGCCGAGAAGATGCACAAGAAGAGGGTGGAGAGATTGAAGCGCAAGGAAAAGCGCAACAAGCTGATCAACTCTTGAGTGAGACCTTCTTGACGAACTGCGGCAGCTATAGCCTAGTGGATTGTCAATGTCACAGCGGCTCTCTGGGCTACGGGTGTTGCCTAGGCCTTCGCCTCTTGGAGGCGGTCCATATGTACCTCCTATCCCGGGACTCCAGTGCGCTCATGGTTGGCTCGAAGGCCAATGCCGGACAAGAGGTTAGCCATTCACCTTGCCATTATGGGTATACGCAGCTGAGAGTGCAGTAATCATCAGATAAGGTGGTTTGCGTTCATCCTCTTGAGGACCAGAATGAGAGTTCGCTAAATGAGCGAAATATTCTCGCAAATCAAAAAATTTGAGCAAATAGGATATGTGATACATATAAATGCAGACGCCCGATTTCTTTGATTGGTACACAACACATAGAACACGATACTGTGTTAGATCTGGCTTTTGGACCAGGGCCAAGGCTGAATCGCAAGGCTGTGCGGATGGTTGCGGGTGGTGTTGCGTCACATGTCAACTCGCCCAGACCCCGCTAGACCCACATTCCGGCCCTTTATGATATTCTACGCTACACTCATTAGACCAGTTAGCGACACGTCTATGGGTAGTTACCTGGAGGCTCGCGTAGCAACGGTGCGCTCTCCACTATCTCTGAAGTTGAAGAGGCTCGGCGCCACACAATGTCCAGTAATGGGTCGGAGTTGCAGAGAGGCGCCCCCCCGTATCGCCCGCGCCATCAAATAACGCGCTCCATATCCGAACTCTCATCACCGATTCGCCTCCATCGCTATCAATCGCACCGAGGCATCAAGGACAGACATCGGGAGGGTCCAGCTCCACAAGCCGCGCCGCCCCCGACATCCGGCCGAACTTCCATCGATGACTCGCGGCCCGATGGCGTGACCCCGAATCTGAGCCCCAATCCCAGCAGAAGAGCGAGCTTACTCAATCACTCCAGCGACGATGCTTCCGCACCCACGAACCCCGTAGACATGCCTATTGCGCCCACTACCAGAGATCCCCAAGAGCACGCGGTCTTCGAGAGGCAAAGGGCACTCGCTCAAGAAAGGTTCGTTTACTTCCACTCCCCACCTCAGGATCACGAAGTTTGGACTTACTGACGACCGTCAGCGACTTGAGGAAATCTCTAACCGATCTTGAGAGTTTTTCTATCTCGACAACGAGACGGCTTAATGACATCTACTACTCTGTTGTCGAGAAGCTTGACGCGCTTCAACGTACAATTATTGCTCTCAGGGAGCTTGCCAGTCTGTCGCAACGTATGCATCACGCCTTCAATGTTGAAGCGGAAGGACTCGTCACCGACATCAGTTCACAGCTCGATGCCTTTGGCCAGTTCGAGGACCAACAGAAGCGGATCGAGAAGCTACAAGGGCGAATCCACGCCGGACGGGACAAGATTGGGTTGCTAAGCAAGAGGGTTGACGTGGTCAGGGAGCGCATCGAGAATTGGGAACGGGCAGATAAGGAATGGCAAGAGAGGACCCGTCGGAGACTCAAGGCTGTTTGGGTGATAACATCAGTTTTGCTCTTCCTCATGCTATTGCTCTACCTCAGTGCTCAGTATGTACCTGAGAGTATGGAGGAGACCACAGTTCGCCTTGCCAACGACAGCTTGAATACCCTCCGGAATATTACAGGGAGCAAGATGCTTGGGCTAGATACTGGCGGGGCAACCAGTGCCGTGGATGACGTGGTGCCAGGGGCTCCGGAATCTGCTTCGCCTGATGCTCTCAGAGTTTTTGATGAACTTTAGACCTTCCTGTTTGCTATCTAAATCTACATCAACAGCATCCAGTATGATACTCAATTTCGCTCCCAATCGTCGTCTTGGCTAAAGCACGACTCCGTGCTAAGGTGGACAAAACTCTTGGTAACCCCATTGCCAATATTTCATGTTCCATTCGTTCCCACCCCAAGCTATAATTCCATGCTCTTGTTCGGCTTGTCGGCAAGTCATATTGGCGGAAAGGAGAAAGCCAAGGAGCGGTGGGGCGCCGCTGCTTGCGTAACAAACGGGCTACCTAAATAGATGTGCCAGACCGGCCATGGAAGGTTGTTCGCGCGATACATTTTGTCTTGGCTGTAGTCCGTCGCTTATGGACCTACATTTCCTCAGTTTTCGAGTGTTCGGTGGTTGAAGCTCGAGGCTTTAATTGAGAAGAAGTTCAAGGCCTTGATGGAAATGTCTAAGTCTTAACAAGGGGATTGTGAGGCCTCGAATGTTTTGAATCAACGCATAAATAACTACTTCACTTAATGACTTGCAGAACAACCCGTCGGAAGCCCCAAGTTCCACATTAACAAATTTCCAGGGTTTGGACTGTATGTGGATGGCAGGGTCAACGGGGACGTCATCGGGCGCCAACACTCAGCAACCAGGGCAGCTGCTCGGACAAACACTAACTAGGCCCACGAACCGGTCTGGCTTTGACGTTGTCCGGCCTGTGATCCAAGTACCAGGGCTACTGACTGCGCCTTCTTGGTACACTTCAAGGTTCAATCTGACAATCGCCCTCTGGCTTGAGTCTAGGAATTGCCCAGCTCCGGTCCCTAGTAAGCAAACGGGCGATCACTGTGCCCTGCGGCGGCCTCGGCGGTTAGTCCGTACCAACATCAACTTGCTTTCGCTGCACCAATTGTCTCGGCCTACTTCAATCCTCCTGGAGTGGTTTTGGGGGGGGTACGGCACTTGCAGCCCACATCAACAAGACGGCCGCTGCACAATAAAAAGACGTCAGGCGCACCCACACTGGACCCTTACCCCTCCATCCAGGTTCCCTGTCTCGCGCGTAATTCTTGGGCAGTGCGTACAAAAGTCCCCAGTATCCGCGCGCAAGTCCAAGATTCGCAAGACCTTTGACGAAACCTGAGGAGCAGCTTCGTAACTCTGGTCCCTTTGGCGATGGCCCCCAGTGCCCCAGAAAAGTCGGTGGGCAACGGCACCGTCTTCCAAGCGAGCGGGACCATCGAGCTACCCCTCCGATCAGCCGCACCAGCAACCCCCCCAGAACAATCGCTGACGGGAAAGCAAGAACATTGTGCGCGCCCTTCGTAACCCTTGTCTGTCAAGTGCCCGAGCTAATAGCGAGATCGTGGCAGATTTGAAGCGGGAGCTCGTCTCAGAGCAGGTCAAATGGGAAATCGCAGAGCTCAACTCGCCGACGGCGCTTCGGCGGTTTGGTGCCCCATTCAAATCTGAGTTTGGGGAGGTTTCACCCTTGGACTCAGAGCTGCCTATCCTCCGATATATATTTGTCCACCACATCCGCGAGTTTCCCTTTCTCGATAAGGCCAAGGAGAAGGAATTCTGGCAAGACAAGCTACAGGTGGTACGTCACAGTGCTCGCTGCCCCTCGCCGCTCGCCACTTCCCACTGTGGCTAAAACGGAGACATGCAAGCTGACACCGATGTCGCGTTCATTTAGTTCCTAGAGTCTTTTGCCAGCAAGAATATCTCTTCCTCCGAGGACCGATTAGAGGAGACAAAAAGGAGGAAGCTGGCTATCAAGGCCCAGAAGCTTGTCGAGTTGATGATGGTATCTGGAGTGCCCACATCATCTGGTTTCGAAGAGAGGATACGGTTTTCTGAACTAGAAATTGTTGACGCCAGCGCTATTGAAACCGGTGTTCTTGCGTCCATACCCGAAGGGAATTATCTGAATGGCTGGGATGTCAACGTCGCCGGTGTCCGAATGACATCCGTCAAGCGAAATATCAGATACCACAAACATGCCGTAAACCCCCCATCTCCTTTTATACCCCCAGGTTGCCGCTAAACTGAGCTTTTCCAGGAATTTCTCCTACGAGTTAAGCGAAAGGGAGAGCTTGAACATTTTGTCGCTCGTCGGTACGGGGACTTTGCCCGCCTTCATAAGCATGTCCGTACCGAACTTCCTGCGAAGGTCTTGCCACCTGTCCCTAGGAAGAACAAATCAAACTCATCGGCGCCCGGCCTTTTGTCAAGCAGATCTGGTGGCAATGACTCCGAGGTCTCATCCATTTCATCCACCTCCACGCAACAGGTGCCTACACCAGTGAACGGGAAGCTGCTCTCCGTTAAAGGTTGGTCAACTTGACGCTCAATACACGTGGGGGTTTGATATTCACTGTTGAAATAATTCAGGCTCCAGTCGAGCGACTTCGCCTCGTCCGTCGGTCGACGGCTCACTCGCGAGCCCAGGGCTACCAAGCCCTCGGCCTGGTGAGGTATGGCTTTCTAGTTTTGCTCGTCACATGAAACGCACAGGCGCTTACTGCTTGTAGTCTGTCACGCTCTGGCGAGAAGAACAGCGGATATCCTTGCGCGCCTTCCTACGAACTTTGCTTCATGACCCCCAGATTGCCAATACCAAGGCGATGGAGGACTTCTTGACAGCGAAACCAGTGACGCCCAGAGACGAGGATGTTGAGGATATTTCTCGACGTAAGGACATGGACGAACGGCGTGTTGAGGAGCAGAAGAAGTTCTACGAGATCGCCAGGAAGCGCGCGGCCGAACTTGATGTGTACATGGAGCAGTAGGTGTCCTTCCACCCTTTCCACTAAAACCCAGGCTCAGCTGTTCAGGTTTCGGCAAGATATCGTCGAGCGCAATGGCCTTACGATGCTGTTTAAGGAGATCAAGGAAAAAGAGACCATCCAAGACCTCAGTATACAATATCAGAAGTTCGCCGAATGGCTTCGCATCGAGGTGGCCGCGACGATATACCACCTTTTCCTCGCAGAAGACAATTCCCCGGAGCTCTTTTCCCAGGCGAAGAGGATTCACTCCTTGATCCCCTATACAATCATGAAGAATGTCATCCGCGTTGCCAACCCAGCAGCAGTTATGTCAAACATCCTAGACATCTTCCTAGCACAGCCCTTCGGCGCGAGGTCACTGATGCAGAGGATATTCTCTCTCACCCTGCATGACGGCATCAGAAGCTTCCAGCGATCGATTGATGCGCTGGCAGTGAAGATCGGCGATCCGGTGTTCGTGCAGAAGCTCAAGAGGTTTATTGAGGCTGAGGAGCACACCAAGATCGCCATCCGGGAAGAAGCCACAGACGAGGAGATCGACATCATTGTTGCAATTCTCCGATCCGATCTCATTGAACCTCCTCTGGTTCCAGACCAGATCGGGCGACTCTACAATGCCTATGTGGCGTTCAATAATGCGGTCGAGAATGTCGACGAGGAGCTGAAGCAAGGAGCCGAGCTCTTTTCCTATCTGAAACAGCTCATGAAGTTGTATATCCGACAACGGGACAAAGCCATGATGCTGCATCTAATAGAAGAGCCAGTTACACTACAGCTATTCAGAGACCTCTTTACCATCTTCTACGAACCGCTTGTGAGAGTTTACAAATCGGCAAACGTTTACAACAGTGTGACCGACTTTGCCGACTTTATCGACGATCTAATCCAGGTTGTTGAGCGGTGCCGCGAGCAAGATGCCTCGGCGGATCCCAACCAGACCGTTCAGGCCTTCATCGACCTGTGCCAAAGACACGAGCACAATTTCTACAAATTCGTCCACGAGGTCCATACCCATGACAATGGTCTCTTCACACAACTTATGGGCTGGGTTGAGGGAATTCTCGAGTTCTTGCGTCATGGCCCCAAGAATGGGACGCTCGACATCAATGCCCTATTCGAAGGTGGGGTGGGTTCCAACATCATCAACAAGGACAAGGCCATTGAGGAGATCAACCAGCTCATTGCTTGGCAAGAAGCGCGGAAAAAGTGGCACCATGATAAGACCAGGCAGAAGATGGCTGCCGAGGGACACGCTGACTTGGACATGCTGCCCGGGGCAATGAGCTTCAAGTCGAGTGACTTTGGACTTGATCAGGAAGACTTGGAAGATATGGCATACGACGACGAATCAGAGTCTGAGGCAGAACTAGAGGCAGAGGAAGACATGGATCCGATCGAAGCAGAGCGTCGCCGGAGAAGTAGGAAGCAGGATCGACTACGCAGAAATGCGGGAGAGCCCGCAAAGCCGGCCGTTTCGGAAGTGCATCAGCTGAAGGAAAACTTCTTGATAATGTTGAGGATGGTACTCGCCGAATAGATACAGACAGGAGCGCGGAACCGGGGACCTGGGCAAACTAACTCGTCCGTCTTAGCATGAGTGTCCAATGCATTGTAGCTAGAATAGGAATATCCTCATCTTTATTAGTAGCACACGTGTTCGGACCAAGAGATTGCAAAGCAAGGGGACGTTTGATTTGTGGATTGTCAGGGTTAGGTATGGAATGCAAAATAAACCGAGGCACCGTAACATCACGCCTCTCCCCCCATAGGTGTTACCGACGGCACCATAGTTCCATACAGAAACAGAAAGCCCGTAGGATGCAAGTAATACCTAATAGATCATCTAATAAATGGCGAACACCTGGAGAAATAGCATCCGTTACGCAATCTTAAGATTGCAAAATGTGAGGTTGTGCCTTGACTTGGAAGTTTGAGGGTCAGGTACAGCTCGCGTGGTGCTTCCAGCTTCCATACCCTTCATGAGTGCCTGGGTATACGCCCAACAGCCCGAGTAGCAATCCAACAAGAGCATTTCCAGTGGGGATTGAAGAGATTTAAGCCATACGAGGTTAGAAAGGGCCCAGGGTGAAAAACTTAGGCCCGGGTAGTGTACTTCCAAAACCAGGGCCCAAATTTCTTCACCTAACTATTTCTACTGCGTAGAGTTAGGGGCTGGCCCGGGTTAGAGCTGGATCCGGTATCCGAGGTGCTTTTGAGGGAGACCCCACAGTGCACGCGGTTTAGGCCGGCAACTCGGGTAATCAGCAACCACTGATTGGCCGGAAGCTCGCGGCGTTCTTGATTCGGGCACTGGGGGGTCAGTGGTTGTTGGCTGCACTTGCATGACGCTCAAATATTTCCTGATGCCACCACCTCCCTCATTACACCACCTCTGCAGCTGGACAATGGCATCCTCAATGGCTTGGAGGCAGTTCGCCGCGGCGCCGGCTGTAAGTGCACACCCTCAATCCACATTCTTAATCACAACTTCCATCGCGATGGCAATGCGTGCATGCCTTTGAGAGAGGCGTCACTGACCCGGTTCACAGCTCTCGCGTGCCCTCAGAGCAGCCCCGACCAGGGCATTCTCGACAACCCGACCTACCGGTAAGAGCAACCATCATGTCTAGAAGCACAATTAGAAATGACCCGGCAATTAGCTAGGCATAGTAGCCGCTAACCTAGTACGTTTGCAGCGCGGATTATTGCGAACCAACCTCTCCAAGCAAAGGAGGCATCACCGTACCTCAGCACCAAGTACCCCGTCATTGTATGTCCCCGATGCCCTCGGCATGTTATAGCGCTAAAGAGTAGCAATTGACTAACTGACGCACCTTTAGGACCATGAGTACGATGCTATCGTCGTCGGCGCTGGTGGTTCGGGCCTGCGCGCGGCCTTCGGTCTTGCCGAGGCCGGCTTCAACACGGCCTGTATTTCTAAGCTCTTCCCGACGCGGAGTCACACAGTCGCCGCCCAGGGCGGTATCAATGCCGCGCTTGGCAACATGCACGAGGATGATTGGAGGTGGCACATGTATGACACCGTCAAGGGCTCCGACTGGCTCGGCGACCAGGACGCTATTCACTACATGACGCGTGAGGCCCCGGCCTCCATCGTTGAGCTCGAGAACTACGGCTGCCCCTTTTCCAGAACCGAGGATGGAAAGATGTAAGTTGCACAGTTACACAGGGCAGAGAACAAGAGCCTGATAGGCGATTTCATCACAGCTACCAGCGCGCTTTCGGTGGACAGTCCCAGAAATACGGCAAGGGCGGTCAGGCCTACCGCTGTTGTGCTGCCGCCGACCGTACTGGCCACGCTCTCCTCCACACCCTATACGGCCAGTCCCTTAGGCACAACACCAAATACTTCATCGAGTACTTCGCCACTGACCTAATCATGGAAGATGGCGAATGCCGGGGTGTTCTAGCTTACAACATGGAGGATGGAACTCTACACCGTTTCCTCGCGACTAACACCGTCTTGGCTACTGGCGGCTACGGCCGTGCCTACTTCAGCTGCACCTCAGCACACTCGTGCACTGGTGACGGCATGGCTATGGTTGCTCGCGCCGGTCTTCCCAACCAGGATCTTGAGTTTGTCCAGTTCCACCCTACCGGTATCTACGGGGCCGGCTGTCTGATTACTGAGGGCGCTCGTGGGGAGGGCGGTTATCTCCTCAACTCGGAGGGTGAGCGTTTCATGGAGAGATATGCCCCGACTGCCAAGGATCTTGCCAGCCGTGACGTCGTTTCACGGTCCATGACCATGGAGATTCGTGAAGGCCGTGGCGTTGGTCCCGAGAAAGACCATATCTACCTCCAGCTTAGCCACCTACCCGCCGAGATCCTGGCCGAGCGTCTCCCTGGTATCTCTGAGACTGCCGGCATTTTCGCTGGTGTCGATGTCCGCAAACAGCCCATTCCGGTCCTTCCCACTGTCCACTACAACATGGGTGGTATTCCTACGAGGTACACTGGCGAGGTCCTTACGGTTGATGAGCAAGGCAACGATAAGGTCGTACCCGGTCTGTTCGCTTGCGGCGAAGCTGCCTGCGTGTCTGTCCACGGTGCCAACCGCCTCGGCGCCAACTCCCTGCTCGACCTGGTTGTTTTCGGCCGCGCAGTTTCCCACACCATCCGCGACAACTTCACTCCTGGTCAGAAGCTCAAGCCTGTCAGCGCCGACGCTGGTGCGGACGCGATTGAGGTTCTCGATAAGATTCGTACCTCGGATGGCCCCAAGAGCACCGCTGAGATCCGCCTTGCCATGCAGAAGACTATGCAACGGGATGTCAGCGTTTTCCGCACTCAAGAGAGCCTGGATGAGGGTGTTGATAAGATCAACGAGGTCGACCAGACCTTTTCCCAGGTTGGAATCAAGGACCGCAGCATGATCTGGAACTCGGACCTTGTCGAGACCTTAGAATTGAGAAACCTGCTCACTTGCGCGTAGGTTATATCTGATTGATTCTTCGGTATTGAGAGGGAGACTGACAAGTTATATAGTGTTCAGACAGCCACTGCCGCCGCTGCGAGAAAGGAGTCACGTGGCGCCCACGCCCGCGAGGATTACCCCGACCGTGATGATGAGAACTGGATGAAGCACACCCTCAGCTGGCAAAAGCAACCTCATGGCAAGACGGAGCTCGCGTACCGCCGTGTGATTGGCACCACTCTGGACGAGAAAGAATGTCCAGCTGTCCCGCCCTTTAAGCGCGTGTATTAGAAGATTGATTGTCGTAATATGGTTATAAAAATGAACCTGTACGAGACAAATTCCGAGCCCGATCCTGGGATAGAAGCATCATATATGGGAATGGGGCTTGGAAGAAGACAGTCCCTGTTCTTAGCAACCGCATAACGTTTTCTTGTCTGGCTATGGGTGGCCTGTTCTATTACTAAATCGGCGGATGGGGTGTAAATGTGTAACTTTAAGGAGCAAAATAACAATCATTCTGTGTGTTTCCTAGAACAAGTTGACAGGCAGGTCATTGGCTACCTAAGTTACTTGATCATAACAGCAAAATGAAAGTGTTTAGTTCTTTCCAAGAGATGTTTCTGATAAATGATGTGGTATCGGTCGAACTTTGGTGTACAAACTTGAAAATGGAAACTATGCGCTTTGCAGAGCACAGCTGGAAAAAAAAGCGCGCTTCGAGATACAGATTCTGTGTGTGAACGACGAAGGGGTGGGCGTGTGAGAGACATGTTTTCAGTATGACATACTTTCGTTTCCATCTTCCATGCTTTTTTCCTGTTTACCGGTCGCTTCCTCGTTCTTTGATTTTTTTCTCATCTCATCTTGCCACCATTCTCGCATTTCCCCTGATAAGGAGAGTTGGTTGCTCCCAGTGAAGGGAAGTCAACTGGTGACCGTCTTGGTTTAGTGCTCTGTTACCAATGGGATGTCAACCTGCTCCGCTGTGGTATACCAAATCGCTGACTCAATAATGCGGGCTACGATACGCAAATCGCTCTCGTCTGTAGCGTGATCAGCACCGTCCCTCTTCGTTAGGGGGGGGGGGGGGGGATTTACCCCTGGGCGCATAAATCATGGTAAAGGTAGTCGGCACGGGCGAACGGATCCAGCCCTTCCAGGCCATGGGATGGCGTTGGCCCCAGCCCTTCTCGAGCACCTCCTTGATGTCATCTGGGTGCAAATTCATGTGCATGGAGCGGTCTGACGTGTGTATATGGCAGACCTCGCCGTTTCCACACACATTGAGCGGGTGGCGTGAAAAGAGAGCAAAGCCGTGCTTCTCGAGGCAGGATGTAGCCGTGACGAATTTCTGTGGCGAACGCGTGCTGAGTGCCTCAATGGCGGCACGCAGACGGTTGTAGGCGTGGAGAGAGCCCGGCTGGTTCAGTTGGCGCTGGGGTGCCAGGCCGGCGACATTGGGCCGTGGGCCGGGGCGGTAAGGGAGGGGTCTCTGGCGGAGGATACCAGACGAGGGAAGCTGGGATGGGTCTGGGGTGGGAGGGCTGAAGGGATCCCGGAGGGTGAAGAGGCGGTACCAAGTCAGCCTGGCATAGCCGGAGGGAGTGGGTGGTGTGCCTCCCGGGCCAAGCTTGAGGAAATTGAGATAGTCGTTGTGGATCAGAAGGGCAATGGGGACGAAGATGATCAGGAACTCGAGCACCAGGCGGTCCACAAAATTCATGCCAATGACCAACATCACGGAGACGGCAAGGAGAGCCGATGCGTCGAGCGTGATATTGAAGGGGTCTTGGCGGATGACCATATTAACAGCGACCCGTTCGGGCTCTTCGCCCTGCGAGGGCTTCTGCGTCTCAGTCGACATAGTGAGAGACATCGTGGGGGCTGCGAGTAGTTGATAGGTCAAGTTCAGAGCCTTGCCAAGTTTTACTTCTCCCAGGGAATCACTAATCCACGACTATGACGACTATGGCGAGAGGACCAAGCGAGGTAGGGCTTGTGGTAGGGAGCTGGGAGATGGGAGATAGGGAGTAATATATATATGTACGTGTACAGAGTGAAGACAGAGCGGGGTGCCTTCTTGTATTGTCGGCTCCGGGGTCGGGGTGTTCTGGGTAGGTATCTAGCTCGAGCCGCCTGGGATACCGCTAGCCACTCAGCTGGATGGTGTAATGGGGCGACGTGACACAGGGTGGAACGAGACAGAACTGGACCAGACGGGTGGTCGACTGGGAAGACGAGAGATATAAACTCACCGCACATTCAAGAGCGTAAGAGGGACTCATTGGAGAATATATGGGCCAACGCCCATACGGGTCTTGCCACGCACAAGAACGTGGAGAGAGAGGTCGAGGTGCAGACCCGGGGTAGGGATCAGCAATGGAATGGAGTCACCATGCGCTCAACCGCTCCACCCAGGTCGAGGCCAGGACTGGTCCTGTCACTTGACAACCCCCTCTCTTCCCCCCTGCCCGCCCAGGTAGAAATTCCGGCCACACGGTAGGGCTGACTGGGTGTGGTCGGCGTTTGACTCGATAAAGTTGGTAAACACTGTTGCGGTCTGCAGCAGCATCCGCCTCGCACAGCAGGGAGCGTGAACATCTCGTATCCTCGATCCTACCTTGGGGGATAGATCCGGAGAAGGGCACTTGACCCGACAGCATCCAGGAAGCACGGTAGAGCTACTACGAGAATCCGACGTAGAAGGAGGTATTCGGTGTGTGTGGTCTCGATCGGATGACGTTGACCTTAGGCGGGGCTAAGGGTATCCCGCTCCCAGCTGTGACCGAATAAATGTATTTGAAGAGTCAATTGCAAATTGCCAACCGCCGCCGCCGCCACAAAGAACGAGTGCGACTGATGCAAGACCAACCCGAATGAGCCACTCAACTGACGACGGCAGCATCAAAGAGTCCAGCGAGGAAGGTTGCGGTCAGCCAGGCCAGACTGGTTTTCATCCAGAGAGTCAACAGAGAAATGACGGGTCATATGATGCAACTCGGCCGGCGCCGGGAGCCACCCAATTCGCCAGTCATCTGGAGACCAATGATGTCTTGGTTGAGTGCTGCCAGTTCCCAGCTCTCTCGACGAATGGCGAGCTCCGGATGCTTACAATATCCCCGGCTAGTGTCGCTGCATGGGTCTGGGGAGACCTGGTCGTGTGCTCTTGTTGCATCGCGGCGGTCTGCAGGCTTTTGCTCGCACTTGCTACTCTGCACTGTCCGGAGTCGGGATGCTCCCCTGCTGTGCTACCCCACGACGACTTCTGTTCGGCGTCCCACGGGTTTTGGAGGTGTCGTGGGATCCGCGATTCAACTTTCGTGCGTAACAAACCATGTACGGCCGGGACCCCTACCCGTTATCCGGTTAGTGAAGAACACACCATTCTACGGTTTTTTTTTCATCTTTTTTTTTTTTCAATACAAAAGCTACCTGGCAAAGGTCCCGTTTGATACCGTTGGTGTGATCTCCGACAAGGATGAAGAAGGGAAATTTTTGCCTTGAAGCGAAGCGCATAAAACTCATTACCTGGGGCCTGGTACGTATTCGTCAGGGAGGTGAAAAGTCCTATTTAAATATATGTATAGGTATATATATACAAAAAGTAGAATGGTGTAACTTACTCACGTCTCAGACTTTCGCGCTCCAATTTGCTTTCAACCGTGCGACGGTGGAGGGTATGTGCCCCGCCTTCCAAACCGGGCGCCAATGCGACCGTTGCTCAGCAACTCTGGTACACACAGGCACCCGAGTCTGGCCAATCACTTCTGGCCAATCCCTTGGGTATCAAGATCGAGCCTCGCACCTGCTTGACCAACACAGCTTTCGTCATAGAAAGGCCCCATGTTCTCGGCGTATTAGCCGTTCCAATTTGCGCGTTGATCTTGCCTGGGTCAGTATATCCAACAAAGTCAGACCATCTGTGCGGCATATTCAATTGTGTCAACCACGCCCCAAGCTCGAGACATCGCAATATCTACCGTCTTTCCTGATCGTCACTGCAATCTTCTTTTACAAGGTTGAATCGACACCGGTGACGAGCAGCTGCTAGTTGCAGCCATTGCACTGGTGCTACGGCACCCATAACATCAAGACGCTTCGCTTCCTCGGTATGGTATTGAAACAGCCAGCTGCCGCGTAACTTGCTGTTCTCTTCGCCATCTACTCATCACACTAACCCTCACTCAACTTAGGCAACCAAGAACGCTGCCGTCGCGATGGGGCTCTTGTCCCGAAACCCCCTCCGCCCACGAGAGCCTAGGCGGCCGAGGCTTCCTTTATACAGATCGCTCGTCCCCCACCAGGGCCTTGTTTCACCAACCAAGGAGCGGTATTCGGATGATGGATATTCCACATGCGACTCAGACACCGAGGGCACCGACTATTCCTCCTCTTCCAGCCCCCGAGCCTCGAGGAAGTCGTCATCCTCATTGTCGTCCAATGTCGCACTTGTGTTCAAAAGGAAGAGACCCGTATACTCCTCACGACGACCACCCCGCAGATATCTATGCCGTCTCCCCAACAGGGTAATGCGGTACCTGTGTATCGGTATGATGACCACTATTGTCGTCTTCATATTTACTCTAGTACGGGCCAGCCAAATCGAGAACAAGAGGATCGCAGAGGGAGCCTTAAGTCATAAGCCGCCAATAATTCCACCGACCTGGGAGTCGTTTGAATTCCTTACTCGATATTACGGTGGCATACGAAATTTGGTTCCTTTCGCCGATAACACCCCTCAGTATCCCAGACTTGAGGATGAAGGGCCGTACAACGCTAGCAAGGCGCAACGTGATCCTAATAGGAAGGAATCATTCCCCGGAGCCACAAAGATTCCACCTACTAGACCTTTCGTCGACTATGCTGGCTCGGTAGTTCCGAGCAAGAATCAAGATATTTACGACTGCTTCCTCGACGAGGAGAGCACGATCAAAGTTCCTCCAGTTCGGTATTTCGAAGGACGTCCAAATGGCTTCCCAGACAATACAATTGGCTCTTACGAGCTACTGTCATTGCCCGAGGACATCTGCTTTGACCGGTTCGGTAGATATGGGCCATACGGCTACGGCTACCCCATTGCTGCTGGTGGCTTGGGACTTGGCGAGCATGGTGACAGAGAGGGTTCCGGAGAAGCATGGAATACCACAAGGAAGGTTGACTGGCTCAAGGTTGATTGGGCCGAAACTCAAAAACGGTGTTATCGAAAAAACGCTGAGAGATACAAGCCATTGCTTTCTCGTGGAAGACCTCCTCATGGCTTTTATATCGGTGAAGAAACCGAGTCGCCTCAACTGACCACGCGATTGGAGAATGTTACCCGGACCGAAGAAGCCGAAGGTGAAAGCGCAACACCGACAACCAACCTCGCTGTTACTATGGAGCCAGAGGGCAAAGTGCCCCGAACAGCAATTGTTGTGAGATGTTGGGACGAGTATCCATGGAACGCAGAATCCGTGATGAATCTTCGGGCTCTTATCGCCGAGCTTTCTCTTGCCTCAGGCGGCCGGTATGATGTTCACCTCCTGGTCCAGGTACGCAACGATGCAATACACCCTATTTGGGCCGACGACGAGACCTACCGTGCCCATCTTCACAACAGCATTCCGGGAGAGTTTGTTGGCATTTCTACTTTCTGGTCCGAGACGCAAATGCTCGCCATTTATCAGGGCATCCATGACCTCTGGACCCGTGGCCCGGAGCTCCCTGTTCACGGCTCATATCGTGGTTTGCAAATGGCCATGCAGCACTTCGCCTACAGCCACCCCGAATACGACTACTTCTGGCAATGGGAGATGGACATCCGCTACACCGGGCACTACTATGACTTGCTCGCCAAGCTCGAGCAATGGGCGAAAGAACAGCCACGGAAAGGTATTTGGGAGCGTAATGCCCGCTTTTACATGCCGTATGTACACGGTAGCTGGGAAGATTTCAAGCAGATGACACGGGTGCAGACAGAGCACGGGACTGTCAGCGCCGACAACATGTGGGAAAAGATTCCCGGCGCTGCGAAGGGGGACGAGTCGCGCCAGAAGGTTCGTGGAGAGGAGAGCATCTGGGGACCGAAGCGGCCAGTGGATCAGAATGATTGGTTCGAGAATGACCAAGATCCTATGCCTCCTACCACCTACGAGCGCGATAAGTACACTTGGGGGGTTGGCGAAGAGGCAGACCTGATTACCATGAGCCCTATATTCGATCCAGACGGCACATCTTGGAAGCTATCTGACGACATTACTGGGTACAACGAGACGGGTGGTAAACCGCCGCGACGGGCACAAATCATCACTGCATCCCGCATGTCACGCCGTCTCTTGGTCCAGATGCATCGGGAAACAACCTTCAAGAAACACCATGCCTTCCCGGAGATGTGGCCAGCCACGATAGCGTTGCACCACGGCTACAAGGCTGTCTATGCCCCGCATCCCGTCTTCGTCGATCGCGAGTGGCCCACGGAGTATATGGCTCGCATTCTCAATGGCGGTCGCAACGGCGCCTCGGGTGGTTCGCGCACCTCAGTGTTTGGTGATCGTGAGCACAACATGAGGGGACTGACGTGGTTTTACAATGCCGGCTTTCCGAGTAACTTGTACCGCAGATGGCTTGGATTGCGTGTCAACAACGATGGCGGTGAGGAGTTCGAGACGGTCCCCGACCTCAGCAAAAATGGGACCTCGGTTGGCACAATGCGGGGTGGCGAGGGACGAATGTGCTTGCCACCCATGCTCCTTCATCCCATTAAAGATGTTGATCTGCCAGTTGTCCAGGCTGTCAGTGACGCAAGGGTGCAGGAATCAGACCCCGCGGCTTAGGCCAAGAAAGGAGGGAACTGAGTAGTAAAGAGGGCATAAGCAGGGGCTGTCAGGATACAACAGATGGCTTGGGATTCTTGGCGTTAGGAATGTTTATGACTGGATTTCAAGGTTTCAAGCTGGGACGTCATACATTTTATCGTGGGCTGGTCACACTTACAGACGTAGACTACAGGGCTCCCATCATATAGCACGACCTTAGCACGCTGGACATGAGATTGAAGAGCCAATGTTCGGATTTAGTAATGGTTGTATCACTTTGGTGACGTTGAAACTCGATGGATACATAACTTTCGCACGAACAGAGGGAATGCGAGAAGATATTTTGAAACCACTCAAGACCTGCCTGTGGCATTATGACTGCAAACACAGCAGTGATGGTACAATTGGTTTTACATGCCGCTGTGTGTCTGGCATTAATCGAAATCCCATGCTCGTTTTCCATACCCCATACCAAGCCCAGCGCCGTACATGTATAGGTGTGTCCCAGAAAGTTGGGGATTAGAATTTGAAGAAAACCGTCTAGACAACCCGCTTAACCTGTAATAAAAAAACACTTAGCAATTTGTTTTCTCGTACGAAAATAGAGTAAGAAACGGGGGTGGTGGTGATGACATACCTCAAAGAATCTCCGCAGCCACCAGACCTGGAAGACACTTTCTCCAATGACAATACCAATGACAAACAAATTCCACCACTTGACTCGGGCGTTGGTGCTCTCGGCCGTGTTACGGTGGGTGCGCTCACGCAGGACAATGTAACCCTGCTCGTCCTTGACCATCTCTAGCATCTCCGACAACTTCCGCACCTCTTGGTCGAGGGGGTCTTGCGGTCCGTCGGCCTCAGATACATACACGATACCGTGTACGTTAAAGGAAACCTCCTTGGAGGAAGCACCCCAGTGCTCGTTGCCGAAGCAGTAGACGTATTTGCCGTCATGCTTGGCTTCGAAGGAGAAGTCGCCGTTGGAGGTGGACTTTTCAAAGACTTCGTATTGGCCGACGGGGTTGGTAATCTGTTTTAGAGCGGGCCGTAGTTAGCAATTGTTTTTCTCCTTCCTTTTGTTTGCTTGATGCTTCGTCTATTGTGGTTGCGGTGCGGTCAATGTGCTTTGGATGGACTGGTCATGCAAAGTATAGGCATGATCGGGGAGGTCTAGCGCGTACCCAAAAGTCAATGTCAAGGTTCCCAGCACCGCCAAACTCGCGATCGCCGACCTGGAAGGTCACGGTCATCTTGTCGTCGCGGTGTAGGTTCTCATGGAAGCATTCTCGACCGTGCGCAGGGAGCTGGATGTTGTGCGCTGCCACGACGCCCAGTAGGCTGGCCGAGAGCAGCAGCTTCGCTACTGTGAGCAGAAACATGGCGATCGTGGTTCTGCAAAAGGGAAAGGGCAGCGCCTGCGGTCAGGGGAGGCTGAGTTTTGATGAGCGAGCGTTTCGCGGTGTTCACAATGCGAAACTCTGTTGCAGTCAGCTGCTCAAGGACACCTTACCGTGTCGCACAGACCAGCCGACCTGGGGGGGTGCGCTGCACAACTAACTACCTAGGTAGCCTGTGAAAGCGGGCTTGGGCTCAGTGGGCTGCAACGGGTGCCGGTGCAAAGTTGTTCCAGTGCGAGCGGTACCTGCTGAGTACGACAGCCATTGAGTGCGTGGCACGCTATTTGCCTGCAGAGGGGCTGGAAAGATAAGGTTGATGAGAAGTACTGTGCACGGACCCTAAATGCTTCGTCCTGGAAGACTTGGACTGGACTGGCCTCCCTGCTCCGCCTACCCCAAGAACAACTTTCAAAATCCAAACCGTTCGTCGAGGACAATCCTTTCACACCGCCATCGTCCAGCGAACGCAGCACGACGATTGCCCCTACCGCCATCCTCAACTGCCCTCAGAGGATATTTTCCGAATGTGAGTTAGCCTTCTCACTGTCTTCTTTCCCTGTAAATCAATCCCAATCACGCCACCGTCATCGACATCGGTAGCGGCTGGCCAGAGAAGGGCTTGCCTCACAACTTTGCAAACCAAGACGAGCGCGGGTGCTTCCTGCCCCAGCCAAAACCAATCCGCCGTCACCGCCTGGCCGACTGGTGACATTTTCCCCCTTGTCCCCTAGGCAGCATACCCAACCTGGAACCTTGCTTTCCCCCTTTCTCCATCTTTCCCCAATCAAATCGCCGCCTTCACTTATCTGTCCTCACACCACCGCGACCATTTAAAGCCCATTTAAAGCCCAATGCCCTAAGACAACTAATCTCAATCACATCGCATCCCTCTATCCTCATCAAGTAGCAACCAACGAAGTGCGCGCTGTCAGCTTACACGTTACTGTCCTAGCAGATACATCAAGAACCCAACCTGTTGCTCGTCAGCCCGCGCTGAATAAACACCGCCAAGATGGGCATGGGATTTTCGAAACTGTTCCAGCAGCTATGGGGCAAAAAGGAGATGCGCATTCTGATGGTCGGTCTCGATGCCGCCGGCAAGACCACCATCCTTTACAAGCTCAAGCTTGGTGAGGTCGTCACCACCATCCCTACTATTGGTATGTCCCGTCTTTCCCGCGCGTCTCCTCCACGTCCCTTTAGCGGGGAACTCCGTCACGAGACCACGACCTGCCGGTGCTGACTTTCGTCTCCGCTCTACAGGCTTCAACGTCGAGACAGTCGAGTACAAGAACATTCAGTTCACCGTGTGGGATGTCGGTGGCCAGGACAAGATCCGTCCTCTGTGGAGACATTACTTCCAGAACACCCAGGGCATTATCTTTGTGGTCGACAGCAACGATCGTGACCGTGTTACCGAGGCTCGCGAGGAACTCCAGCGCATGCTCAATGAAGATGAGCTGAGGGATGCTCTCCTCCTAGTCTTTGCCAACAAGCAGGATCTTCCTGTAAGACTCATTATATATATTCCCTTGTTTGCCTTGTCCGTGCTAACCTATTTCTTCAGAACGCTATGGCTGCCGCTGAGATCACAGACAAGCTCGGCCTCACCAGCTTGCGGGCGCGTACTTGGGTATGTCTTTTGTGTTGTTGCCCTTGTGTCGTTGTCTGATGCTGACTTGACTCTTCAGTATATCCAATCCACTTGCGCCACTTCTGGTGACGGTCTCTTCGAGGGTCTGGAATGGCTCTCAACCAACCTCAAGAAGCAGGCTCCCTAAATCACCTTCGTCATACCGTGAATCGGTTCTCCAGTCAAGCATGGTTCGATTGTACTCGCGCTCAATATTTCTAGACAATCGACTAGTCCATACAAATTGCATTCGGTGGTTAGCGCTTGCGTCGTGATAAGCCTAAGTCGCTATGGTGAGGCGATGGGGAGATCGGACGGCACTCCTTTTTATTGAACTTTGGTCACTTTTCGGAAAGACGGGGGCGCACTGGGTTCGGAATCTTGTACAATTTGATACATTATCAGGAGAGATCAGTTCACTGTCGTACTGTTTCCCCCCAGTGTTTCGTCTAATACTGGAGATGACCAAGGGGTGCTTGTGAGGTTGGTGGACAACGCAACACTCACTTGGGAGAAAGAGTGAAGTTAGAGATGAAGGGGAGGAAGAATGGGAAGATCAAGTTGTATACAACTTAAGACGTTTCTAGGTGTCTTAGCTCAACTCTCTTTTTTTACCCTAGGGTCCACAGGACTGCCAGAGGGCTCCCGATGCCTTTTGAAGATGCCACTCGGTTTTTGGGCTGCAGCAATAGTTCCTGTGGTACCGTGGTACCACTTTGCATGTCTCATTTCGGAAATAGCAGCACGCCAAGTCCAGTTCAGTCACTGTCGAATTCCAATGTAACTGGGGAAAGGCCAGAAAGGCATTCACCGGGCAGGTGACTCATGGTACAAGACGAGTATAGTGTACCGAGTACGCCTCTCTAGGTGCCTACCTAGTGAGAGCAGGGCGATGAGAAAGGGCATTGGCTATGGGTGCATGGTGCAATGTGGGCTTCATAGCATGTGAACTCGTCTTTCAAGGCGCCATCTCATTGGGAGAGTTTTTGGGACGGCTCTTCTTCCCAAAGAAGACTAATTTGGCGTGGTATGTGGACTGGTACATTCGTCAGCAAGTGTCCATGTTCAGCTTTTGACCATGTATTCTTGTACAGCAGTATCTCGCGACACCTTCCATGAACTCGCTGAGCTGCGCAGAACCCGTAAAATATGGACGCTATCTCATCTTGAAAACCTGGCTGTCCTGAATGAGGGGGGTATTATCTTGATTGAGTACCTTGTTACACTAGTATACACTCCTGCAGGTATTAACCTCCACGCAGCCCAGATGTGATACGACCGGTAGGATCGTCTTTCCGCTTACACATAACTTCGTTTGCGTCATTATAGTATTGCAGCGTGCTTGACCAGCCTTCCAGGCTGCTTACTCCCCGGCAGTCAGGGGTTCAGAGGGTTGTCTCGCAGACACAACCAAACCAGTCCCTTCGCTGTTGATTTCGACAGATGCGACATCACCGCTCTTGATCTCGCCACGAATGATCCTATCAGCGAGCTTATTTCCGATCTCCATCGTAATTAACCGGTTCAGTGGCCGAGCACCAAACTTTGGATCGTATCCCCTCTCAGCCAACCACTGCCGCGCAGGATCGGGGACTTCGAGCTTGATTCGACGGTCGTCGAGACGCACTTGAAGCTCCCTGAGGCGAATGTCGACAATATCTCTCAAAGCTTCGAGCGAGAGTCGTTTAAAGATGATAAACGAGTCTATCCTGTTCAGGAATTCCGGGGGGTATTGCGACGTGACAACATCCATCACTGCTTTCTTGACGTCAGAGTGAATGTCACCCTCGGCAGTCTCCTTGTACGGATGAAGCATGTCATTGCCGACTAGAATATCAGCTCCGAGGTTTGATGTTAGAACGATGATGGTGTTCTTGAAATCAACTTTGTGTCCTTGGGCGTCGGTAAGATAGCCTTCGTCCAAAACTTGAAGTAGCAGAGCGGAAATGTCGCGATGGGCCTTCTCAAACTCGTCAAAGAGCAGTACAGCGTATGGTTTCCGCCGGACAGCCTCTGTCAACTGGCCCGCATCTTCGTAACCTACATATCCGGACGGGGCACCGATGAGCCGCGAAATGGTGTGCTTCTCCTGGAACTCGCTCATGTCAAAGCGCTGGCGACATGTTAGAAGAGAGCCAACAAAGTGGAAGAGAATCTAGACTTACAACCACAGCAGATTCGGTGGAGAACAAAAAGCCAGCAAGCTTCTTGCACAGTTCTGTTTTACCAACACCCGTAGGGCCGAGAAAGAAGAAGGAGGCGAGTGGCCGGTTCTCCCCGCTAAGGCCTGCTCTTTGCATCCTCACTGCGTCGGCAACAGCCTTGAGTGCCTCGTCTTGACCACGAACTGATTCACGGAGAATTTCTTCCATGTGGATCAGCCTTTCCATATGGCCACTGGTAAGCTTCGAAACGGGGATACCAGTAACCCTGGATACCACGTTTGCAATGTCATCTGCCGTCACCGAGTCGTGGATCAGTGTGTCTTCCGATGTCGACCCTTCATCTTCTTTCGGCAATTGTTTCTCGAGGTTGGGAATGACACCGAACCGGAGCTCAGATGCCTTTCCAAAGTTACCCATTCGCTGTGCCACATCCAATTCGATGCGAGCCTTGTCAAGCTCAGTCTGGATCTTTTTGATATTGTCGATCTGAGACTTCTCGTCTTCCCACTTCTCTGATAGGCTGTGGACCTGCTCTTGGTACCTCTTCAAGTCGGCATCCAACTTTTCCCGGCGCTCTCGGCTGGCGATATCCTTCTCTTTTCGAAGGCTTTCAAGCTCGATTTGAATCGTCATAATTTTCTGGTCGAGTTCCAAAATGTCATCGGGCTTGCTCTCTTGTTGAAGCCGCAAAGAGCTCGCTGCTTCGTCCATAAGGTCGATCGCCTTGTCCGGTAAGAAGCGGTCGGTTACGTAACGGTTCGAGTAGGTTGCAGCCGCAACAAGTGCCCCGTCGGTAATGCGAACGCCATGGTGTACCTCGTACTTTTCCTTGATGCCACGGAGGATACTGATGGTGTCCTGGACAGTCGGTTCGCTTACAATAATAGGCTGGAAGCGGCGGGCTAGCGCTACATCCTTCTCAATCTGACGGTATTCAGCCATTGTCGTCGCACCGCAACACTGCAGCTCGCCTCTTGCGAGAGCAGGCTTCAAGAGATTCGAGGCGTCGATCGATCCCTCGGCCTTTCCAAGCCCAAGAAGGGTATGCAGTTCGTCAATGAAGAGGATGACCTCTCCGTTGGCGTCCTGGACTTCAGTCAGGACCTTCTTCAGTCTCTCTTCGAAATCGCCGCGAAATTTCGCGCCGGCGATGAGAGATCCAAGGTCCAAGCTGATAACCCTCTTGTTCTTGATGCTCTCGGGCACATCCCCGCGCACGATCTCCAGGGCCAGCCCTTCTAGAATCGCAGTCTTCCCAACACCAGCATTTCCGATCAGGACTGGGTTGTTCTTGGTTCGTCGAGACAGAATTTGTATTGTGCGCTGGATCTCGGATGTCCTCCCAATGACTGGGTCCAGCTTCCCTTCTCTTGCCTTAGCCGTCAGGTCAATTCCATATTGTTCGAGGGCTGGCTTTTCGGGTTCCCCGCCGAGGTTCATGCGATGCGTGCTGCCAGGAGAATGAGGCCTTCCATTAGAATATGCTCGGGTCGTTATAGTCGGTAAGAGTCTGAGTTGGCTCTTAAAGCTCGCTGTTCGTAGTGATGTCGCGCACAAGGCTCGAGACAACTGTGGTGGTCTGGGCAATGAACCCCCTGATGCTGTTGTGATGCGTCGCGACGCAGCTGATGCAAGCTGTTTTCTGGCCTGCATTACGGGAATGCGAGTAGCTAAGTCAGTATAGTTTTATTTTAGTTTTTGAAGCGTTCAATCTCTTTGACGGACAAACTGTAGCGTGCTGTGCTGTCATGGCAGGTCGAAAATCAAAGATCCCACTCGAGAGCAAGCGCCCTCAATCCGGCAAGTCGAAAGCTCTCGCACTTTCCAAACCTCGTTATCTTATCGGCGCGCCCCGGCTGCCGAGCCATGACAGACACCTGGAGAAAATTTCCGGAGGCTTAAAAGCCGTGCTCTCCCGTATCGAATTTTCTTTTCCTTTCTTCCTAATGTCTCCGGAGTTGCTACTTAGACACCAAGGGGCCCATTGCCGATAAAAATGAAACAACCATTTTCTCGTAAGTATCTTCACTTTCATGTCTGCCTCTTCAATCAACCCCTATGATGATCCATTCTGGTCCGTGTTACCAAGCAGCTTCAAGACCTGCAGATGACGACAAACCCAAGCATTTCTCGCGCCTCTGAGTCCCATGTCATGTTCTATACTAAACATATGCGGCTGTTTTCCCGGCTCACAGCTAATGGATTCGGTGTCACAGTTGCATCTCCCCCCTAGTCCTGTCCTCAGGCCGTACTGTTGTACTTGAAACAGCATTTCGCTGACAATCTCCCAAATACGGCACCTGGAGTTGTGGGCAAGGTGAAATAATCGGATACCAGTGTAAATTCCAGATAAAAGATACGGTTGTAAGAGTGATTGTATAGCCCGAACTGTTTCCTGCCTGAAGTGAATGTGCCCAGAAACATTCAGGTCGCGGACCGCTCCACTTGGTATCAACGCACCAATCATTAATCGTCTCGACGCCTTGGGCGCACCTGGCTTCATCCCGTTTCACGTCCCAGACATTGGGACAGACGACGCGAAAAGGACGCGACAAAACAGCTTAGTAGGATAATTTCGGCGAGTCGACGACCAAATTTACCATACTACATGTCCCTGTTTTGAGTTCAACGACAATAAAACCGCCATAATGCCTATGTACGGTGACCTAGGCAACAAGCTGGTTTGTGCCATTTGCGCCTTCGACCCGAGACCCCTCACTCACCCTGCTAAAGGTACAACACGCCAAAAGGACGCAAAATCTCTCGCACCTTCCACCATACCAAACAGAGCTCGTCCGTTCGGTAACGCGGGAAGTACGGGATCTCGATCGCGATGTGACCAGTTTACTTGAGCCTTTTCAAGGATCCTTCGATCCGTCTTCAGAGCAGGCCACAGCATGCACATTGTTGGTCAACCACTTGTCTATGCGCCGGAACAAGCGCTGTCTTCTCGCCTACCACCGGACGCGGACCGACAAGTTAGAAGAGCTTGTTTGGAGCGGTTCCGATGTTGTGGACCTTGCTGGCCAACAAGTAACGACAGTGAATGGTGTGACCAGTGGTAGTGGTGGTGATGGCACGACCAGCAGCCTTAGCCCTCAGGAAGAGGACTACATTCGGCAATACAGTGACCTCCTGGCCGCGTACAAGGGCCACTGGACTGACATCGACCTTACCGGCAACCTCGAACCGCCCAGGGACCTCTTCATCGACGTCCGCGTTCTCAAGGATGCAGGAGAGATCCAGACCGAATATGGGTGCGTTGGTCACGGGACATTTCCTGAATTCCGAACGGCCCTGCATGACCACAGCTGACGAATCAAACAGAGCCATAAATTTGACGAAGAATAGCCAATTTTACGTGCGTCAGGGCGATGTCGAGCGACTGATCGCGCAGGGTTATCTCCAGAAGCTAGGGTGAGGTGACACGATGGGAAACCATGCCCTTTCTTCCACTACCAGACGCGGCGTGGAACGGTACAGCCGAGCCGAGCCATCAAGACTCCGCTCACTGGCAGGCGGCGGCCCGAAGACAGACGGGGCTGAGATTACGACATGACATTGCGACAGACACAACTGTCACCATTGATGCACGATACCGCAGCAGTTTCCAAGCTTGAAACGACAAGATGCCGTTGCCACCACGGGGTAGCCAACCCAATAGCACAATTCATTTGACGAACGTTTTCACCACAATGACGGCAGAAGGCGAAACCATCGCGAACAGTGTTGAACAACAAAATCCTACCTTTTGGGACAAGGGAGGGGGGACAGTGAGCTTCTGCAGCAACCAGGGGGGTTCTGACAGCCTAGAGTGGCACTGCATACGGGAACAACGTACGAAATATGGTTGGCGGATTGAAACAGCCACGAGTCTTGAAAAACCCCGTGCTCAACGGCTCAGCGCGGGGAACCTGACACCTGCATATCTGGGCTTGGCTCACATGGCCAATAAAATTTTTCAATTGAAGAGGCGACTTTCTACAGTGCGTGATACTGTTCATCAACAACAGCCGAACAGTGATTGCACGACAGATTCTCAGACCCTCATGAGCATTCCCAGTTGTTCAATGTGGGAGCTCCAGATGGCGTGATAGGTTTTGGTTCCCATTTCGATCTATCTAAGGTTTTGATGAAACAGCTACGAGTCCGCCTTATCCCAAGGGCAATCGTCGATTCATAGCGTTTCCGACGCACCTGGAAACCCCCACTGCCCCCCACTCCAGTTGGAGAAAGGAGAGTCTAAGTTCACACTGGGCAGATGCATCATGCAAAGAACCCCGCCACCGCGGTCCAGAATAGTCAATCGTTAGTGTTGCATCTAGACTACAGGATGAGGAGACATGAGAATAGGACGGGACACCATCGGCGCAAAGTGTCCAAGGAAACAGTAGGAAGCAGGCATTTTCGACCAAAATCGGGTGCTTCACACACCTGCTTTTTTTGCACTCGCCGCGAAAAGGCTAACACGGCGAGGGAAACCTTGTCATGCACCGCGTTGTTGTGCTTGTGTTGTCTGGACCTAGCGGACTGCAACGGCAAGGAGTTGCATTTGACTAGAGCCCGCCTTGGCCATCAGAGTTTTTGCTTGGTTCGCAGCGTGTTCCTGGTGGTAGGGTACCGAGCAACGGCAGGTGGACAACTTAACCTGGGTGGAGCCTACATCAGCGAAAACTCGCTTTCAACATCAGCTTTCTTCGCCTCTGGGGCCGGATTTCTCCTCGTTGTGGTCCAATTGGCTACCGTACCTTCCATTCTTCATGTTGTGCGGCCTGCAAAAACGGCGCATCGAGCCCCTCCACCCTCCGTTTCAGTCAACTCCTAACCGCGCTGCGTGTGCGCAATACTTCCCATCTCTTCGCCATCTGCCGCATTCCCCGGGGAGTTCCTTCCTGGCTCGCCTGTCGCCAGCCCTGGAGGTGAACGGTTGCGTCGAGTGGAGCCGTGATGCATCAGGCTGATCAGCTGTTGCTTCACAGTTCAGCGACTGCACCTTGAAACAGTGTTTGTTCCTTCTCCCGGTGCTGCACCATGTCGTCCCCAATCTCTTCGTGGGAGATAACTCGCTCTTCCTCTTTCTCGTCTCAGGAGAGTCGAGAAGATTCACAGGCCGAAACCCGCAGCCCTCCCCAGCAAGCTTTCTATAGCCCATACAGCCACGATGCGAGACCCCTCTCCTCATCCCTCGGCTCTGCAACATACCGAGAGCCTATAAGGTCGTTCCTTCCTGGCTCAGTGCGGGAGACCCTAGGTTTGTTGCCTTACTACTTCGTATCAAGGCTCCCATCTCAGACCCTAGTACTGACTAAAAATGTCCCGGACCAGCCCCCGTCGACAGCAAGCAATCGGCGCTGTCTGTTCGGGAAGATACAGCCGAGCTTGCCAGCTACTTCCTCTCGGACAAGAAGAGCGGTCGCAGTGCTTCATTCCTGTCTCGTGCACGTTCCCACTCCCTTCAGCCTCGACAGGATCCCCCCGTGATCCTGTTTGATGACCCCGAAGCCGTCGAAACAGGCGCCTCAAGGTCATCCGAGATCATAGAGGAAGTCTCGGAACCATCCTCTCCAGAGACGGTGATCGAGGACCCCATCGAAGGCCCCTCGATGCTCGCCTCTATGCTTAGGCGCTCGCCACCCCAGCAGCGCTACCTACCAGCTCCAAAAGCAGACCAGGTTCACGAGGAGCATGTCCTAGACGAGAGCGAGGAGGAGTTCTCTTCCACAGCGCGTCCAGGTCTGGGTATATGCCAGAGCAACGGAGCTGCCACACGTGATATGACGGAGAGGGCCCCATTGCTTACTGTCTTGTCTAATCAGAGTAGACGGGGCTATGGGATACAGAACGGGAGGAGCCACGAGAGTCTAGACCTCGAAGGACAGAAGAGCCTGAGGTCAAAGTCGTGGGCGGTAAGAATTGCCGAGTCTTTCCACCGAAAGAAGGGCCAGGTTGTTCATCTCGTCCGAAAAATACGTGATCCTAAGTGCTGGGATAGGCGTGTTATCTGGCACAATGTCGTTGTCACTCCCGTGGCAAGCCTTCCTGCTGTTATTGTCGGCCTCCTTTTGAACATCCTAGACGCATTGTCATATGGTAAGGACGCCCCCGATGACATGTCATCTCAAGAGGCTCACATATCGCCAGGCATGATTCTCTTCCCCCTTGGAAGTCCCATCTTTGCGTCTCTGGGATCCGCTGGTATCTCCATATTCTATGTCAGCACCATCATATCACAGTTGACCTTCTCTGCTGGAAGTATCTTCAGAGGTGGTGTCGGGTCTGAACTTGTAAGTCTGTATCCACATTGGTCATACCTTAGGCTGATTGCTCATGATCAACGTTTAGATCGAAGTTGTTCCGTTTTTTCACAGCATGGCCTTCAGAATTACCGACATCGTCGGCGAAACCAACCCAGACGCTGTGATTGCCACTACTATTACGTCGTACGCAATCAGCTCGATACTCACAGGCGCCGTATTCTACTTTATGGGCAGGTTCAAGTTTGGGTATATTGTTGGCTTCATCCCACGCCATATCTTAATCGGGTGCATTGGCGGCGTTGGTTGGTTCCTCGTTGCCACTGGATTTGAAGTAACAGCACGTATGGGTGGCAGTCTTGAGTACAACTTTGATACCCTCAAGCGACTCATCGGTCCCGATACGGTCTCCCTCTGGATCATCCCACTTATCTTGGCGATTATATTGTTCTGTGGTCAAACTAGGATACAGTCCAAGTTTTTCCTTCCGGTCTACATCATCGCTATACCATTAGCCTTTTATTCCTTTACCCTCACCGTGGGTCTTGATACAAACAAGTTGAGGAATGATGGATGGATATTTGAAGGCCCTCCAGCCGGTGAGCCCTGGTGGTATTTTTACACACTGTACAGTAAGTCACTTATGTCCTGCCCGTTGGGGCCAAAAGGCTAATCACCACTTCTAGAATTCCACCTAGTTGATTGGGGGGCGATCATGCAATGTGTGCCGGCGATGTTTGCACTAACTTTCTTCGGCATCCTACACGTACCAATCAACGTTCCTGCTCTGGCGCTCAACACAGGTGAGGATCACGCGGACCTAGATCACGAACTCAAGCTCCATGGCTACTCCAACATGATATCTGGCTTCGCTGGCAGTATACAAAACTACCTCGTCTACGCCAACACTCTCTTCTTCATACGTTCTGGAGGCGACTCCAGGTTGGCAGGTGTCGAGCTGGCCGTCCTCACCTTCCTCGTCATGACGATCGGTCCCTCCCTCATCGGTTACATTCCAGTCATGATGGTCGGCGTTCTGATCTTCGACCTTGGTTTTGAGCTTCTCCTGGAGGCTGTCTGGCAACCCAGGAAGAAACTCAAGCTCCTTGAGTATCTAACAGTCATTGCCATTGTCCTGATTATGGGTGTCCACGACTTTGTTGTGGGCATCGGAGTTGGCATTCTTCTTGCCTTCATTTCCTTGATCTTCCAGGCTTCCAGAGTGTCGGCTGTGAAGGCGACCTACTCAGGAGAGGTGGCTGGATCAACGGTGAGGAGAAACCCAACCCAACAACATTACCTGCGGCAGGTTGGCAGGCAGATTAACGTGATCAAGCTTGCCGGGTACCTCTTTTTCGGTACCATTGTCAGTGTTGAGGATAAAATTCGAGCCCTGGTTGGCGAGGAAGAATTTGAGAGGCGGCCAATCCGGTTCCTAATCCTTGACCTCAGACAAGTAACTGGGCTTGATTACTCCGCTGGTGAGGTCTTCAACACAATCAGCCGTCTCTTGGATAGCAAAGGGATCGAACTTGTCATTAGCGGAATCGAGCCCGACTCGGAACTTGGCCGCAGCTTGAGAGCTGTCGGGTTGGGTGAGACTGGGGTCGAGGTCAGGCTTCTTTCGGAGCTGAACTCAGCACTCGAGTACTGCGAGAATGAGCTACTGAAGACACTATACGCGAACCAAGCCGTGGTCTATAGCCCGCCTACGTCCCCGTCAATCAATCTATCGGTACTGGGCCAAACGTCGTCATCGCAGCCTTTGGACGTACTCGGGACATCTCCCCGCCGCAGCTACCTGCACGAAGCAGCGCGGAAGTCACTTGGAAAGATGGACCTGAAGCAGACAACTCGGTGGCAAAGTTTTAAGGAACCCTTGCGGCTGCTGCTCCAGATCTTTGACGATCTGAGCGATAAAAACGAGGACTTTTGGTTCCGAGCGGTCCCGTACTTCGAGTGCCGTGAACACCCAGCGGGATTCATTTTGTTTCGGCGTGGTGAGCCAGCGAATGGCTTTTATCTACTGGAATCGGGTATCCTCCGAGCCGAGTATGACCTGCCGCAGGGTTGGCTCTTTGAGAGCATTGTGGCGGGCACTACTTGCGGAGAGCTTCCGTTCTTCTCGGAGACCAACAGGACTGCAACTTGTGTCGTGGAGAGGGATTGCGTGGTCTGGAGGATGGACAAGAAGAGCTGGGAGAAGATGCAAAGGGACGAGTCCGAGGTGGCGCAGGAGCTATTGCGCATTTCTTTGAAATTGACCAGTGAGCGGATGAGTGTTATTACATCTTATACTCTCACCATGGCCGGGTGATACATGTAGATTTCACAGCGGACGGCGCATTGGAGACGGGGAAAACGGCATTGGAACGGAAAAGCATTATGAAATTGAAGATATTGAAGCCACCCACTGTTGTGGTATCGGCGGCAAGCAACGTGACATGCCTTTCTGGTTGCAGTGTTCACATTTTGTGTCGGGGTAGTATCTGTCGCTGAGGTGGCGACCTGCGGGGTACCCTTGTGAGAGTGCCTTTCAGCCAGCCCCCGCCCCTCACCAAGCCATCCAGCGTTCATCTCACCACCTTGTCGCGAGGCTTTAGGGCAGTCAGCCTTGCTCATCACATCACGGCAGTCACACATGCCATACAGCACTCACCCCCGTAAAGCAATGACGTTACACTCCATCCTTGGCCTCGGCGGGGGACGAGTCGAGAAGAAAAAAAGACCCTCAACATCAACATCATCAACGGCCTCATCTTCATCAGCATCAAAATGGACAAACACCCTCCCCCTGACCAAGCGCCTTGCCTCTTCCTCCTCTCCAAAAAACCACACCTTTGAACATGAAGATTTCCCACATGCAACACGACCAACAACCTCCCTCCCCCCGACAACGAATAACCTTCTGACCGCCCACGCCCACGCTCTGTTGTCAATCTTCTCCCCGCTTCCCGCGCGGGGGATTGGATTATCGTCGGTGAAACTTGCAGCGGTGTTGACAGCGAGGGATGCCCTGCCAAGCGTGGTCACCGCGGGACATTTACGTGTGGCGATGGCGTCACCGACGGAGGCGGAGAGGGAGTTGGCAAGGTTGGTTGGGGAGGGGGTGTTGAGGCGGGTAGTGGTTCCTAGGAGGGTTTTGGGAGGGGAGTTGGTCATCAAATGGGAGGCGTTAGAGAGTATGGTGATGAATTCCAAGGAACTGGGTGAGGAGGTGAGAAGCGGGTGGGTTGCGTGGCTGAGGAGATGGCCTGGGAAGTTAGTGTTAGAGGGAGAGCAGGAGAATCTGGGGTTTGGGGTTGTGGGGATAGATGGATTGGTTAGAGCGGGTTTCCTGACGGCGATACACGACACAGGGAGGGCTTCTACGGGGGTGTATGCGAGGCCGGCGGAGAGGCATGCGTTGTTGAGTCTGGATGCTGTGGCGAGAGCTGCAGCTGGGTCGGTGGGTGCAGTGGGCGGGAATGGGGCGGTGTATCTGCGGGGGGAGACCGGGTCACGGGGGCGGGGACGGGTACCGGGGAGGGACGGAACGGTTATGGGGAGGTTTGCAGTGTCGGTGCCCGGGGCGGGGACATTTTTCAAGTTAGTGGACGCTGGGCTAGAACACCTAAAGATGCTTCTTAAGCGGACGCCACAGATGGAAATACCCGCGAGTGACTTGAGAGAGAAGTGGGATGGGGGCGTGGTTGGGGAAAGTCAATCGACGTTGGCGAAGACGACGAGGGGAGGGTACGTGGGCATCCTGCCGGGCAGAACTAAGAAATGGAAGGATCTGAACGGGATGGCGTTTGACTGGATCCTCCATGAGGCAGTAGGCGCCGGAGTGGTTGAGGTCTTTGAGACGGGGAGTGTGGGACTTGGAGTCAGGCTTGTCTGAGCATCATCTCGGTCATGAAAGTCGTGTCGGTCATGGTCTCGGCCACGAGAGAAAGGGAACACCGGCATTGTTCCGCCGTCAGCTTCCGGTGAGAGATTAATCCATCCTCTGTATTCTTTACTGCCGACGAGACGGCACAAGGCCGGGTTAGCCTGACTAGTATAGAACGCCATCTCCCGATGCCGGCATGGCGCAGCAGCCGGGTTGTACGGGTCGGGCATTGAGTGCTGACGGCGGGGGAGCACGAGGCAGAAGCCTGAAGGAGATACGCAGGCAGTTTTGTTTTGAAGCTTTAGTTGTCACAGACTCGGCGGGTTTGTGGCCCAGGTTCAGCCATCATCCCTGGAGGAATCACATACTGCGAGGGGCTTGGATGGTCACTGGAGTCTGGGGGGGGATGTTGGAAGCGGGAGATGCTTGGTCGCGACATGATTCTCGCTCCAACGTTTGTAAATACAGTATCTAGTAAGAAACCGAGCATGAAGCATACAGAAGCAGTAAGCAGTACACGTGAGGCCATCGATAAGATTGGAGATCAAGTCAACTGGGTTCTGCCTCCATACTTTGAAGTTCGACACATCCGAGACAAGAACGGAACCGGGGTCATCCCAAGAACCCGGAAACCATCCTTGCCCCTCTGCTGACCACTTATACGCACGCCCCCTGTTGACCGTGTGTGATCTGCCACCTCAAGATCCGAACGGAGAGAAGAGAGAAGGGCCAAGAAAAGACCAGAGAGTGAAAATCCTCACTCGCCGAACAACCTGGAACTTTGCATGCCCGGGGCGTTGTGACCTTGGTAGTGTAACGACGGGAGGGCTTCGCGTGCAACCATGAACAAAAGTATAGTAGACCAGGCCTGCACACAAGTGGCATTTTGCGATCTCGCTATTGTTGATGTTATTGGGTCTTCAACGACTGGACTGTATTATGTTAAGAGGAAGAGTCAAGGTCCAGTCTGTGTATCTGAGAATAGGGTGCCAATGTCTCAATGTGAGCAGAGACTCAACGAACGGTGTCATTTCCATTGATACTCAATGAGTTCTCCTTGATCTTCCTCATCAAAACAGGGCGGCAACTCGCATGAGAACGAGAGAGATCCAGAAAAGAGCTGGGATTGTGGGCGTTGACATGCCGGTAGAAACGCATTGACATCCTCCTCCTGCAAGTTCTTGAGGCCAATGTCCGCCATGCCGCTCGCTTTGCAGTGTTTTGCACAGACAATGATTTTTTTGGGGGGGTGATCTTTCAATATAACCAGCCATGGCCGGCCATTTGGTGAGGAATAGATGGTCGAGTTAAATTTGGGGGCTCGCCAGATCAGAGCCGGTTGTCGACTTCATATTCCAGCCACAAATTGCTCGCATGAACACCGCTGAGCATGTTCTTCTCTGTGTGCCTTTATGATCATGGGCTTGAAGTTCAGGGGAGCCACGCACCAGTGATCGCCAAGGGCCCACTTGTTCGAAACCTCACAGGGTATTTATTTCGGAGCAAGGTGAGATGATTCCCAGGTGTTTGGGAGCCGCGAGGATCCTTTGTCATGCCTTCCTGATTATGGGTGGTGCAGTGGAACCTGGATCCATTGGCGTCATCAATTGTTCTGCACATTCAGAATCATGTCCCGTCGTTGCTCCTTCTCGCCTCCTTTGACAATTGAAGCATTCTGGGGAAAAGCGACCCACCCCACCACGCATGGCCCTTGTCGATAAGCGCACGGCCCTCGAGTTTCCGCGGAATGAAGTGGCCTGTGATGCTGCAGTGCCGAACAAAGAGATTGGCTTTTGTGCCGACCGGATCCTGGGGCTTCGCCAATTGTCACTTGACATTTGCAGCTCGCTGCAGACGGTGTGTGTGTTTGATTACCCTTCTCAAGTGCCTTCTATCGGATAAGTCCCAGCTCTGTCATTCGAGCCCTGGCTAGATGTTCTGGCCAATTACTGCTGAGTGTGGCGGCACCCATTTGCTTTTTCGGACCTTGATCGCCGGGGTTTCTCCCAACCGCAATCTGGGCTGGCTGAGGGGTCTACACTATGAACCCCATGGTTCCCGTCTTCACGCCCGACCATTGTGCTCCCAGCTGGTAATATCTACTTGCGTAGTGAAGAGTGTTGTTGTGTATATAGTAGCATCCGTAGAGTATTGATACGTGCAGAGTTGTATCGACACTTGCGTGACTATCCATCTGTGAAAAATGCGTGATGTTGTTCCACGCAATGGGGTGACACCGTGACAGCTAGTCGGACCTGCGTCTGTGCCTGCATCACACAGCTAACCAACCCTAGTTCTCCGGCTTTGTCGCCCCTCCATGCTTCCGCTGGCGAAGCACGAGAAAGGAGGTGACGGCTCCTTCTCCACGTCGGTCTCGCGCTGGCTTTCTTGTTCCACCAGCAGGGAGAATGTGCAGCCCTTCACGGCGCAGCGAGCACACTTATTCCCAGAGTCCATGGTCTCGTTGTGCGGGTTTCCCCACCGTTGTGTCGTTGGCGGCTGCTTTCTTTCTTCTTGGAAGGCAGACCGAAGGACACAGTTTCGCAGCTTGCATGCTCTGGAATCGCTAGCGGCGCCGTTGACGCAGGGACGCGGCCCAAAGTCCGCGCTGGTGCCTCCCGAGCTTTCGAGGGCGGGCGCGGGAGTTGTCGATAACTCTGTCAAAGTGGGTGGCACGGGTGGTTCACGTCGTGGGTGGGCTGTGGGCAGCGCGGGGAGGCGAGTGATGCCCGGCATCCCTTGGCCGACAATAATTGGCCAAGACCGGCTACCTCCAAAAACGGCTTAATGAGTTCCAAGATGCCCTTGCAGGGATCAGCAGGCCTATAGATGGTCCGTCAAATTGCTTCTTCGCGAAAAGGAAAGTGGGCCAGAAGTCAGAACGTTGGTTGGAGCAGGGACTCGCAAGGGTGGAGGGTCTCGTGAAAGAGCGCGGACCAAGCGTGAAAAAAAGGAAAAGTGAAGAGGACTGGGGGTTGAAGAGCTTGAACGCGCCATTCGAAAGATGTCCGTTTCTTCCTGGCGACTGCGACTCTGTGTTCAGTGAACAGATTTTGTTTCGGCACTACACCAACACTTCTCCATCGCAGCCTGGTCCGCTCGCGATCGAGAGACATTTTCACGTCGAATGCTCTCTGAGCCAGCTCCATCGGCCGTGTTGCACTAGCTACCTACATCCGCTGCTCTCTTAATTCGAGAACCAATCCACTGCCCTGTGCCTCGACCACTTCGTCTTTGCTCTTTGTTAGCTACGCATCAGCAGTCGCATCGCCTCGCGCTTCTCGCGCAACACAACCGCTAGACGCCCTGATCAGCAATCGCATCAGGCACCCCTCCTTCCTACTGCCCCTCGTTTCGATTATGGTCTTGGAACTGCCCGGCAAACTGTCGTCAACGGCGTCGTCGTCATTCTTTTGAACTGCCGCTCCCTGTCTCCCAGGAGTCGGAACAGGGCCCGATTGTGGCTCGCGCTGCTTTCCATCCTGCTTCTCCCCCGCCCGCACTACACCCGCCCCGATCTTATTTCTGCTCGTCGAACCGACCGACAACTGACTGATCACGATCGTCCCGAGTCCATTTTGGGTTCCGACAAGGAGAACGCTCGAACCATTCTAGTGGCAATTAGCCCCGCGCTGCACGACTGGTTGCTAGGAAGTAGCGGCAATCCCGCTTTTTACTATCGCCCTCCACTCTCTCTTACCATATACTCCATACATCCCACAGTTCCAGTTCGGACGCTCCACTTCATTGTTTCCTCTCCCTCGTGTCGATCGCTCGCCCTGGAAAGTAGGGTTACGCATTTTGTCCAACGCTTTAACTGATTGACCGCGAAGTCGGGAAATTCTCAACGTACCTGTACGTACAAAGTTTCGTTTCTCTCCCAGGGCTCTCCCACGGCCGCGGCGATCAAGAAACCCACGGTTATGCCCCTTATTGCACTGCTTTAGCTGACAGAATAATTACAGGTTTGTTGTTGTGATTCACGCTCGATCTGCGTTCGCATAACAACGTTTCATGACTTGGCCCTGTTGAAGTTTGGTTCTTGAGGCACCCCTGAATACCAATCGCCCTACGAGCCGTGGGGTGTTGGGACGATATATACTAAGCTCCGGTTGCCAGTTTAGAGGGCATCGGGCCCAGCGGCATACGCCCTGTTTATTTTACCGCTGACACTTCATGGACCTCTGATCGTCTCTTGTTTTCGCACCTCGAGACAAGTTCCTTCTTCGTCGTAACCGAGAATCCTTGCTGCTCGAGGACGCAATCACCATGTCGGCTACGCTTCCTCGACCGTCACGACCGTCAAATGCCCCCCCCACTGGGGCACTTCCCGCCCTTCCGGTTGCCAAAACACGAAAGAGCACCGGGGGCCTTCCTACTCCTGCTAGCAGGTCTACGCCGAGTACACCAAAGACTGGGTTGAGAGCTCCATCTGCAGCTTTTCCGCCACCCATTTTACCCGCGCCGACAGGAGCTCTTCCTCAACCAAGGACCGTCTCGGGAATGAACAGCGCTGGCAAGACCATCAGGAAAGTCGTCAGTATTAACTCTTTCCCGCAGCCACCGCGGGGCGAGGGAAGGATTGCTAGCATGCCACCGAGCCCACTGTCGGCAAGCATTGCTGCGAGGAAGTCCAAGACCCCAACCACACCCACATATCAATTTTCCAACAGCACTCCCAGCTTGCTTAACGGGACGGGAGAAGGCAAGTCTGTTGCGCGTCTGATTGGAACTAGAAATTCGGATGGTTTAATCAGCGTGTCATCCCCCCCGCAAAGCAGGAGTTCTTCGGCGCAGGATTCATATTCAACTTCAGCAACGCAGTACGAGGACCTTATTGAGGGCTCACAACTGAAAGGCGAAGCCTCGTCGAGCGGGAATCGATCTTCAAAGCTGGATGGCAAGGGAAATGTAATTGTCAGTGTGAGAGTACGACCAGATGCTGCTGCAAACGACCGGCATGAAGGCGATTGGATGGTAGATCCAAAGAAGTCTCTTATTGCTTACCACGGAAAGGAAGGCGGAGACTACTATTATGGTCAGTACTTGCAACCTGCTCATATTTTCTGGTTGCTAAAGATGAATGCAGATAATGTTTTCGCAACGCACGACGACAATTCCCGAGTATACGACCATATTGCGAAACGCTTGGTGCGACGGGTGATGGAAGGTTACCACGGAACTGTCTTCGCTTATGGCATGACGGGAACCGGAAAGACGTTTTCGATGCAAGGTACAGCTTCGTCGCCTGGAGTGATACCGCTCGCTATCACCGACATCTTCTCGTATATCCGCGAAACACCTTCCCGAGAATTTCTGCTACGCGTCAGCTACTTGGAAATTTACAACGAGAGGATTCACGATCTATTGAGCATGCCAACAGGGACTGGGGTTGGGCCGAACCAAGCACAGGAGGAAATCAAGCTACGCGAGGACAGCAAAAGAGGTGTCTATGCCAGCCCTCTGAAGGAAGAGATCGTGCAGAGCCCAACGCAGCTTCTACGTGTGATTGCTCGCGGCGACCAGGCACGTAGGACGGCAAGCACGCAGTTCAACGCCAGGAGTTCCCGAAGTCATGCAGTTGTTCAGATCGTGGTTGAAAGCAGAGAACGAGTGCCCGGGAATGCATCTGGGGACTCAAAACGACAGGCACTTCCACCTGGCGGTGTTCGGGTGTCGACGTTGAGCTTGATCGACCTGGCTGGATCCGAAAAGGCTGCTGAATCTAAGGAACGACGACAGGAAGGCTCGCATATCAACAAGAGCTTGCTCACCCTCGGTACTGTCATTGCGAAACTCTCAGAGCACAAGGATAAGGACGGGAAACCAGCTGACAAGGATGGAAAGCACCTGCCCTACCGAGACAGCAAACTTACAAGGCTGCTCCAGGGTGCCCTCTCCGGTAATTCCCTGGTCAGCATCCTCTGCACCATCCAGTGCGGTTCTGCAGGTAGCGTGGCAACGGCGAACACTCACGCAACGGAAACCCTCAACACGCTCAAGTTCGCATCTCGGGCCAAGAACAACATTGTCAGTCATGCCAAGCGCGCTGAAGAAGCACTTGGCGCTGGCGGCGATGGAGGTGCGCGCGTATTGCTGGAACGCTACCGTATGGAAATCACGGAACTCAAGTCCCAGCTGGAGACACAAGCGAAGAGCAACGGCAAGAAAGAAGCAGACGAGGAGAAGGAGCGGGATGCCAAAGAAGAGCGGGCGCGAGAAAGAGAAGCCGAACAGCGCCACGAGGAGCAGATGCTGGAAATGCAACTGGCCCGGACGGCTCTGAAGGAGAGGATAGACCACCTCAACAGGCTGATCCTCAGCTCCAAGTCGACAGGTGTCAATGCCAACGGGTCATATAGCTCGCTCGGGATGCATCCTCGCTACTCACAAGGGTCCGTCAGATCTTCCATGGCCGCATCCAATGCTGGTAGGCCCATAATTGAGAGGACAGCATCCATGACATCGAGCTCGTCGACAATCGGCAGGAAATCAAGCAGCCACCGATCGTCGGGAGGCGTAGAAACGGCTGTTATCGAGGACGACGATAGCCTCGGTGAGTATGGGGATGGGACCGCATCGCTTGCGTCACAAAATCGTGCTCTCCAGGCGGACCTGGCCGACAAGAACCGGTATATCCAGACACTCGAGAAGCGACTTTTGCAAGCCCGTCGCGCCAGTTCGTCTCGTGCTTCGGTAGGTCTGGCCTCGGGCAAGGGCATCATGGTCGGCGAAGACCACAGCGTCTCCACTCTGCTTAAGGAGAAGGATGCGGAGATCGCCGAGCTCCGGGCCCGGCTTGACGACAAGGACAGGATGCTGGCGGCACTACGGAGTGCGGCGAGGTCGAGAGATAACGCGGATCGGGTCGAGTCGAGGTCGGAACACCGCGGGTCACAAATTCTTGACAGCAATCCTGGCCCGCCACCTGTTGCTAGTCTTCCCAGCACGTCCCTAGCGAGGCAGGTGTCACATCTCCGGAAGCGAACCAAGAGCGTCGATGAGATGAGCCGGATGCTGGATGAGATGATCCAGGATCGTGTTGAGACGGGCCAAATTGTCCGGAGCACCCGGGGTAGTGTTAGGGTCGCCCCAGAGCGTAAGGAGCAAGCGGCCGAACCACCCATTCAGCTGCAGCTCCTCTCGCGGCAAAGGGTATCTGTGGTTGTTGAGCAACCGGGCCCGATGGCTTTGGAGGCTTGAGTGGGGTGTATCTGTCGTCATTTGCTTCGTTGTTTTGTTGTTGACCAAAAGCATGTCTTTCAATCTTGGAGTTTGGTGCTTTTTGTTGCGGTCGATTGCAACGTCGGTCTGGGGATCTGGAATTTCGGCCGGGAGTTTGGGGAAAGGGTAAAGCGCAAACTGACTTGATTCTCTTTGCTTCAGCTGCTATTTGTCTATACCCGACGTCTGTTTTCTGTTTCTTTTCGCTCGTTCAGGCTGTGTTGTTAAAGTGTTGTTTACTCCCATTGTACCATAATTTGTATTTAAGATCGGTGGGGACGGAAGAAATAGGGAGGACGGCGCGGAACGGGATAAAAGACCAACGAGCGAGACGATGGCAGGTTAGACTGGTGTGATGAGTAGGACGAGCAGGCAACCCGATGGGAGGGGCGGCAGGAGGACTCGACTGTATTTTACGGGCCCGACTGGTTGAGTACGTGAGAAGAGCTGGCAACTTTGTGGGGTAAGTGGATGAAGCAGAGATAAAAATGGGCAGAGGGCAAGGCGCCTATGATCTAATAATCCTTTTTATGCAAACAGGGCTCTTGGTCTCCTAAGGCTGCCTCCTTGTGTGTGTGGTGTGGTGTTCGGGCAAGGGAGGCAGTGGGCACTGACGGAATGTGATGTGATTTGCTTATTAGGCTTCTGTTTGCTTCCCGATCAATCGTTCAGTTAGTGTCTGTCGGCACATTTATGAGTTTTTCATGCATCTGCCCGTCACTCCCGGGCGGGTCGCCAGGGTTTGCTCTCCAGGATGGATATCCGAGTCAGGACTCGGCCATGCCTGGAGGTTGAGTCCCGGCTGCGTGCAGTGGTGCATTGAGGGGGGAAACAAAAGGGGATTATGTCTGTCATCTAGATGAAGTTACCTAAGAATGTGCAGATCCATCGTTCCTGTTTATATGGGCTTTGGAGAACTGCGAGGTGTCAATTTGTTGTGTAAACCACCCATATGCGGCGCTGCGAACGAACGAACAAATGAAGAACAGATGAAGGGTGTCTGGGCGCCTTTGCCTTGACTTACCACCACATGTCAGGTTTATCCATTCTCCTAAGGCTTGCAGGTCTGGTTTGTGGCCACATCATCACATCTGGATACTGATTTTCGGAGAGAAGTCCCAAGAGATGATGGAAGCCCTGCGTCTGATATAAATTTGGTGGCGAGTGTCGCTATTTGGGAACTCGCTTCACAGGCGAGAAAGCAGAGAGAGAGAGGTAAGGGTGGCAGAAGGCACCGTTTATATTTTTCTAACTTTGGTTTTCCTGATGGAACTGTCTCTCGGTAGCTTCATTAGGATAGATGAGTCGAGGAACCGAGGTTTGAGACTCTATGAACAGGAGTCGCGAAAGGCTGGAGGATCGCTCCGTGAGATTTCTCAGGTAGATTAATACCAAGTGCGGTTCTATACGGGTTGGTTTAGGATTATAGGGAGTTTACGGAGTACTGAGTAGATCCAGACCCAAAACCCGGTTCGAGAGCACTGTTGAATCCAGGAAAATTGTAGTGACCCGGGTATTTGATAGAGATCCCGAATGAAAGGATATTCACCCGACAAGATAGACGGATGACTAGGATGCAAACACTTGCACAACTGGCCGCTCAACTGTACGCCGCGTGTGCTTCTCTGGCGCAGCGAGATGCCGGAAGTTGGTGGTGCATGGGCGTTGTGCCCCGAGGCAGTCAGTTAGAAGGGGGGGCAAAAAGAAGGGCATCCAATCCTGAGTTTCACAGCAGCTAGCTAGTCTTTTGCTTCCGGTTGCCGAGGCGGATCGATGCCGTGCAAGGCAAGTGTCGCCGTTTTGTCTCTGTTCTAGTGTACACTACGAATCCGTGGGGAAGGGGGCAAGACGGCGGTGAGGAGTGGGAAGAAACAAAATCAAGCGCTTCACCTAGTTAGTTAGCTTGAGAACAGCCACAAAGCACACCGTCACACAATCGTGACAGTCACCTGATGGAAGTGATTGGCCCATGCGGTTGACGACCCCCTGGGCTTTGCGCGTTTCAGATGCGACAGGGGTCATATGGGGATCGCCCTCCTCTAGCTTTTCCGGGCAAGTCCCTTTCTGGGCGGGTTGGTGAACCCTCAAATGGACCATTCAACGCCCAACGTCATGCCGTGCCCCTCTTGAGCCAGTGCGCCAGCCTCACAGCAACATGGCTCACCTGGGCCGCCCGCACCTGGGTTCATGGCAGGAAGTACCCCTGAATTGAACATTACGTAGGAAGCAAAGTGGCAAAGTGGCATGGGGATCGACATTCTCCAGATTCATTTCTTTTTCTTATCCCTTGCGTTGATCCCTTTCCTTTTGCTCTGGGACGGAGTATCGTTACTTCTTATACAACAACTAGTTCTATGGAAATGGATCTGCGAGGCGCTTGAAGCTGCCAAAGTTGCCACCTCCTCCTCCCGCTCCATGAAATTCCTGTGCCCCGCACCCACAACACTGGTCGCTTTGTCGGACAAAATAACGAGCTTGCTGGATAGGCGTGCGAGGTCGCAGCATTTACTCGTTCACAAACAACCTCCGGGCAATTTTTAGCCAGCCTTGGCTTGATGTTGCTCCCTCACGCCGTGGAACCGACTTCGATGTGCCCTGGTTTCTGAGACCCTCGTGGGTCTTTCTTCACCGGGCCGATACCTTCAACACCCTTTTGCAGCACGGTAGGAAATACCTCGTACTCGGTACTAGGGCAGAAAAGTCAAACCCCACGTCATTTGGACCAAGTATAGTTGGAATAACTTGCTATCCCACTCTGCAATTACCACTCACCCACTCCGCTGAAACTATCATCGCCATCGACGCCGGGTGGCCGACTTCAAGGACTGGATCCCGCCTGTGGGAAAGCGGGCGCACCTGGTCATCTTCTTGCCGCCACGCGCCCCCCGGTCCGCCTGTCATCAGCATCGACAGCTGACGTTGGAGTTGGACCTTGGCTGTTTGGTGTTGTATTCTACGAAGCGGCAGGCGTCGATCTTTTGCACGCACGTGCTGCTGAGAATCTCACCCTCTCTTTCACCCTGGATCCCACCCCGACTACAGCCAACCACAAAAAGAAGACGCCTTCCTACATGCCCGCTGGGGCATGAGATTCTCCTCTCCCGCGCTCTCACCGTTTTTTTTCTCGCATTCAAGGTCTGCAATGACGGCGGCTTGTCGAACTCCCACCTCGGCTTGAAAACACATCTGGGACACAGCCTGTGCGGACGTGCGAAAAGTTATCAATTGCAATTTTCCCCCCTCATCGGCGCGGAACTAAACTTCTCCTGGGGAGGCGGTTCGCCAGTTAGTCTCTCGGAAGTCTCGCTCATTCGGCCACTGGTTATTAGACAAAATGCCTCCAACACTTGACCTTAGCAGGACCACCCATTCAAAAATGGTTATTTCTCCGCCCCGCATTAATCTGCGGAGAGCGGCGTCGTACAACCACGACAGGGGCCCTCTGTCGGCAACATCGTCTCGTTTTAACTTCAACCATCTCGTCTTCTCTCCTCCGCCATCTCCAGGCCTCCCTTCGCTTTCTCCGCCACCTCGGAAACCTTCAAGAGGACTGACGGGACTCGTTCGTCCCAGCAGGATATTACGCTATACGGTTTGGTTAATCGGTCTCCTCGTCATATACTACCTGGCTGGCTTTGCGCTCTCTCACGGCGGCGTTGACCCGCCTGTGGACAACACAATAGGAGTTGACGATGAGGCAGCAGCTCAGGGTGTTCTCCCGGATTTCCCAACGCCTATTGTCGTTACGGGAAACCAAGGGAGGAAACAATGGACGGTCTACATTCCAGAGGCGGAAAAGTTTCCTCTGAACCCTGAGCGATACCTGGAGATGTGTAGCATGTGCCAGAGGTTATCTAGCAGGCTACATTGGGGGTCAGATTCGACTGATCCGACTTTCATCGACGTCCGAGAGGCACAGGAGGCCGGTCATCTTCCCAAGCCGGTGGAGAAGAACAAACGTGGGAAACAATTGCACGAGATTGATGTTGCGTGGCGAAGTAATCCAGGACCATCTCACAGGCCCGTCTGCAGCAAGAGCCTAACGTTTGTTCTGGAGTCGGCCGATGCCGGACTGGGAAACGCAATAATGTTGCTCTGGATGGCCTATGGGCTTGCCCAGAAGGAGAAGCGTGCATTCTTTATCGACGATACGAGGTGGGCATACGGCAGATATAAGGACATCTTCCAACCGCCTCCAGTGCCGTCATGCTCAGCCCCGCCCAAACAGGAGGCGGTTCCCTGTCCACGCCAGGCGCGACATCTTGTAGCGTCAGCAGCAACTGCAGACGAGCTCTTCTCCTTCCTGAGCCAAGGTCAGTCGAGGCAGAGAAGTGAGTTTGATCTCGCTCGCCAGGGCCATGATGCCCTCTTCCGACTTATCAAGGAGGATAGCGAGTATGTCGATCGCCGCGCTCGCGATTTGATGGCCAAACGGATAGTGCCCAGGACCAAAGGTATGCAGAACGGAGTGGCTATCGGAACCCACATCCGCCGCGGCGACCGCCACCCTCTCGAGCCGAAGTACCGGCATTCGTACATCCCACTCAGTAAATACGCCGAGGCTGCACGAGCGATCGTGGAAGAAAAGTTCAACACCGCCCTCGGAGCCGAGGACGCTGCTGCCAAGCGACAAAGCTTCCTCATTGTTGCCTCCGATGACCCAACCGTTTATGAAAGCGGAGAATTCGCGGGCTCAACGCTCGCCCAGGACCGCATCAAGCTGGCCAGTAAACAGGAGGCCAAGCAACAGACTACTGACCGGCACGTTATGCGCAAGTTCATCGACGAGAACTTTGGCTGGGAGGGCGGCTTCTTTGCACCCATGTTCTGGAACCTTGGCAAGGCAAGTGCCAACGCGGCGGGCGGAAAGTCGGCTCCGTCGCCCGAGAAGATCAAGCTTAGGAGCCTGGTTGGGCGTGCTTACATGATGGACCTAGCCGTGCTGGCTGATGCGAGTGATGCTGTTGTCTGCACAGCCAGCTCCGCGGGCTGTCGGTTGTTGGCGGTTATGAGGGGATGGGACAGCGCTATGGAAAGATCGGAATGGATCAATGTTGATGGCGGCTCGCAGTGGACCGGGTTACCGCCCTGACCAATTCAAAGTCTGTTTTGTGTTGTTAGCATTCAGGCGGCGTTTCCACGGGTTCATGGTTAAGATTGCTGGGATTGGGATATATACCTGTACAAATGGTCAGAGAGGAGTCAGGGCATGGACGGGTGGGATGATTTCACAGCATGTGATACCGCAGCATACAACCACAGCACTCTCTTTTTTCTTTATCTGACAGAAGATATCGGACAGGCTTGTCAGCCGTAACAATTTCATTTGCCTTGTTGAGTATCTCAAGCTGGGCCTTGTTCTTTTTTCATTGTTGCAACTACACTTTGCCGTGCACGATGGGTTCTTCGGATTCATTGTAGGGATCCGGAGTCCAGAGTATCGGACTCGGGGATTTGCCGAGCATGATTACGAATAGATAGAGAAACTACGGAACCAAGCATCTCGACTGCCGTTCAAGTGGCTGGAGATGAAGTCAACCATGTCTTGCTCCACTCGCTGTTCAAACAGTGGATGCGCACCTTTGATGCGGGGTCTCACGCGTACGAATACGTTTTTGTCTGCAAATAAGTGAACTGCGGCCGAATCGCGTCCGCGAGGACGTCATCCCAAATTCCATACCTGCGTCGTATTCGTACCGGAATTAAACACCGAGAAATCGCCTCAGCGTCGACCCACGAATTCTTTTCGCAAATGCTACTAGAAAATCACGCCCATGACCTTCAGAGACCTTCGTTCCAGGGAACGAAACCCCAATCATTACGGGAGATACCGTCCTTGGATCATGGACTGCCGATTGTGGCACGAGGGCCGCCCTTTCCCTGTGAACCCGAATACGAACTCGTGCTCTGATTGGTCAATCCCCCAGTTTGGTGCTAGTGTAATTGCGCTTGCACGCGGACAGTCGCTTGGGATTTTTTTTTCATAAATGGGGCAAGCTCCCTCTTTTCCAGACCGCTTGAAAACCCGCAAGCCCGTGACTCCGCGTACCATTCAGGTGTCAAACCTTCCGTATATTTACCTTTCTTTGCGCCCTCTCGTGGGCCACATCTTCCTTGCCGGTGATTTTGTTTCTCAGCTGCTTTCCGCCATCGTTCGCAAAGATGGGCTTTCTCCAAGAGGTCGCGGGACCGCTGTCCGAGCGGTTTTCGCAACTGGGACTAGGATGGCAAATCGGCGTGGTTGTCGTCTCGATTGTGTTTCTGTCGGCATTTTTGAACGTCATGCACCAAGTTCTCTTCAAGAACCCCAACGAGCCCCCGATCGTTTTCCACTGGTTCCCCCTTATCGGCAGCACTATCACGTATGGCATGGACCCCCCGCGATTCCTTGCCGAGAACCGCAAGAAGGTAAATAAGCGACGTCGAGGTGACTGGAACACGAAATAACTGACTCTTTCTTGGCGGTGCAGTATGGCGATTGCTTCACCTTTATCCTCCTCGGAAAGAAGACGACCGCCTACGTCGGCACGCAGGGCAACGACTTTATCCTCAACGGCAAGATCAAGGATGTTTGCGCCGAGGATATTTACACGGTTCTCACAACGCCTGTGTTCGGAAAGGATGTTGTCTACGACTGCCCCAACTCGAAACTTATGGAGCAGAAGAAGTTCATGAAGATCGCCCTCACCACCGACGCTTTCCGTTCGTACGTTCCCATCATCTCAGACGAGGTGTCGAGTTACTTCAAGCGCAGCCCTGATTTCAAGGGCAAGTCCGGCACCGTCAACATCTGCCCCAAGATGGCTCAGATTACTATTTTCACGGCTTCACACTCGCTCCAGGGCAAAGAAATCCGCGATAAATTCAATGAGTCCCTGGCCGATCTCTACCACGACTTGGACATGGGCTTCTCTCCCATCAACTTCAAGCTGCACTGGGCTCCCCTCCCCTGGAACAACCGCCGCGACCACGCTCAGAGAACGGTTGCCAAAATCTACATGGACACAATCAAGGCTCGTCGCGAGCGCGGCGAGACGGGTGCGCAGGATATCATGTACCATTTGATGAACTCGACGTACAAGAACGGTGTCAAAGTCCCCGACCACGAGATTGCCCATATGATGATCGCGCTCCTTATGGCTGGCCAGCACTCATCATCGTCAACCAGCGCCTGGATCATGCTCCGTCTTGCGTCGCGCCCCGATATCATGGAAGAGCTCTACCAGGAACAGATCAAGAACCTGGGCGCCGATCTTCCTCCGCTGACGTATGAGGGTCTCCAGAAGCTACCCCTCAACCAGGCCATCATCAAGGAGACGCTGCGCCTTCACGCCCCGATTCACTCTATCATGCGGGCTGTTAAGCAGCCCATGCCCGTTCCCGGCACCAAGTACGTAATTCCCACGAACCACGTTCTCCTAGCTGCGCCTTGTGTCAGCGGCACGGATTCTCAGTACTTCCCTAATCCAAGCCTCTGGGAACCCCACCGTTGGGAGCCGGATTCGCCGCTCGCACCCAACATGCTCAGAAGCGAAGAGGAGGATGAGAAGGTCGATTATGGTTACGGTCTAGTCAGCAAGGGTGCTGGTTCTCCGTATCTCCCCTTTGGTGCTGGAAGGCATCGTTGCATCGGTGAGCAATTCGCCAACGTGCAACTACAGACGATTGTAGCCATGGTTGTGCGGCAATTCAAGTTCCGCAACGTCGATGGTAGCAACAACGTTATTGGCACCGACTACGCATCTCTGTTTTCGCGTCCTCTTGAGCCTGCGAATATCTACTGGGAGAGGCGAGAGACGGCTTGAGGCGATGGGAGAGGAAAGTTGGCTTCGGAGTTGTATATATTGGACTGTATGACTCTCAGGGATAGGGGTGAGCGGTTATAGCGGGATGATCGCTACACTCAACACTCGGAGTGGTGGACTGTATCATATACATAATATCTTAATGAAGAATAATGACATGAAAATTTCAAGTGGGTTCAGGTCAGGTGAGGCGAGTTGAATTTTTGCCTTGAAGTGAAGCGCGCACAAAGTTCATTACCTGGAGGCCTACTATGTACTCGTTAGGGAAGTGAAACTTCCTGCTTTATTAATCAAAACGTAGAATGGTGTAACCCACTACCGGTATCTTCATGCCAAGGTTTCACGATTCAGTGGATCCATGAAATTGACACCCGGCTGAGTGTGAAATTTCATTTCCCTTGCCCCCCAAGTGGTAAGCTGCGGGAGCTAGATCATCCTTTGGCATTCGCTGTCGAATCTTTTGCTAATATGGGATCGACATGGGTGAGATTGATTCAGGAAATGTGTTCTGGCGGTTCTTGATGGTTTTGCGACACTGTGCCAAGTCAGGGCATGTTTAGTGAGTCATGCTCAGAGATAGCGAACGCTGGCTTTTGCCATCAAACCATGTCTCCCAAGGACAGATTGTTGGCATAGGCAAGTCATCTGTAAAGGGGGGGTGGCTATGTTGTCGTTTTTCATACTATTACAAGCCCAATTCTGCCAGCAGCCATCTGTGAGGTTTGGGAGCTCTGAATGGTAACCCATTGTATGCAACACGCCGTATACGTTTTATCGCCCAGTTGGCTGATGTGCCCAGTCATCTAAAGCCACTAAACATCGCTCCCAATAACATAGAGCAGACGGTTGGTTCTAGTTTTTTGAGTTTCCCCTCGGCTCCTCCCCCCTTCATGTTCCACAACAAGGTACAATTTACGTCCTTTACCAAGATAATGTTTTCTGCTAGCGTATAGGGGATCCTATTCGTAAACGAAGGAAGTATGACAGCACTGGCCCATATAACTAAGACCGCTCTAGAACCATAATCCCGACTACAGCGTCCGGCCCAATTCCCTCACCAAGGGCGTTGCCTTGGTTTTGGGTGGTTTGGGCAATGGTAGTGTAAGCGAGAGAAACTAACCTAGAGAGAGTCATGGCGTCCAGAACGGGGAAGGAAAGAGGCCCCGGGTATGGGAGCGGGAATGCTGCGTGCTGACTGGGGCTGTGTGCTGAACAGTGAGGATGGCGGCGGCGATGCGGGCATTGGAGGTGCGGGCCTGGAGGAGCCATGGAGGAGATGAAGTGGTGACCTTAGATCCGAGCTTGGTTCTGGTTCCAGGGTGTGGGTGTCTATTTGAGACCCTGAGAGGTCAGTGTTTCCAGGCCCAAGCTCGTCGATACCTATCTCTGCCCCCTTTAGCGGTGTCTTGATGTATCTGATGACTATGTTTACGACATGGCTCAGGTCAACTTTGGCAGGACAAGACGACCACCTTGGGGGATATAAATCATCCGACGCCCTCAAGCCTATTTGCTGAGGGGCAGATTTCCAACATCAATACAGCACAGAGGATTGCAGCAAGAGAAATAACATTTCTAACACTAACTCCGGTCAAAAAGACCCTTTGTCCATGGTGGAGGTTCATCTCGCTTTCGACAGGACACGTTTCGCGGGTGGAAGGGGCGATGATATGTGAGTCATGAGCAACAAACCTGTGTCCGGATCCTCCAGGTTCGAACATCAGACTAGAAGCGTCAAGTCATTCCATAGAGTCACACGCGAAAGTCAGCATATTCCAGGTGTCGAATACGACCACAATGTGTGATATGATACGATGCAATTCCTGCGATGCGATGTGATGCGATGTGATTTGATGAGTATGAAGGAGGCCTGCCGAGCGCCCTGCCAGAATGACTGAAACCATCTCAACCGAAAGCACCGGATGAAAAAGGTGTAGCTTCTGCCTAGTATCGAATTATAAATCGGAGATGAGAGAGATACATAGCCACTCCCGCGAGTAATGAAACTCCTGACGCGCCGGAACCACTGTGGCTTTCCCAGACGAGACCATGTGTCGTCCAAGCAATCGGCCGTACTCCAAATTCCGAGATATGTGTCCTCTCTGCTGGATTTGAAACCAACCAGAGACGAGGCGTCCCTCTGTCCTCCGTCCTCCATGTGGACTGTGTGGTTAGATACTTAGCAGAATAGATACGTGTCTCTCTGTCGCTGTCACGGCCTCGGACTCTGTCTGGGACTCATTCAGGAGACTCCCATAGAAGCTCAGAGACGAGTGAGATTAGGGGAGGACACAAATGCAGTATCGGAGTGTGTACCTTATCCGACCATTATATCTTCTCTCGATGCACTTGCCGTTTCTACACACGCACTTCCAGGTTTCCATTTCCACTCACAGCAGTTGCCACGTTTCCCTCTTGTCACTACCACGATCGAGAAAATCCCTATCTAGACTAGGAATACTAACCCTAGACAACCTGGAATTGACCAAATCACATTCGGCAGTCAATAATACCAGCAACAACGTCCAAACAGCTGCCACCATGGCGCGCAGAAGAGCACAACATCACCCATCTACCGCGGTTGGGTTTGGCATTCTGATATTCCTCCTTGTCGTCTTCTGCCCCCTCGCGCTTCTTCCCGTTGCCGGCGCTAGCGCCAGTCCTGATTACAGTACCACGGTCCAGCTACACGAGCCCATCATCGGCGTTGATCTTGGAACAACATACTCATGTGTTGGCGTCATGAAAGACGGGAAGGTGGAGATACTAGTCAACGAGCAGGGTGAGGCCGTTCCATTCCTGGTTTTCCTGGTTGTTCTCCTGGGCTGTGGCATGGGGTGGGTAGCTAACATTGCGTCAGGGAATCGAATAACTCCCAGTTATGTTGCCTTTGCCGGTGGCGAGCGTCTGATAGGTGCGTCTCTTCACCCGTCAACTGAAACGCAAGGCGGGCTTCCTGACAGTGTTACAATAGGAGACGCGGCCAAGAACCAGTTTACGAGCAACCCAAGGAACACTGTATTCGACATAAAGTTTGTCCTCTCCGATATCCAACCATCTTATTTTCGGCGGCAACTGACATGCAGATGCCCCAGGCGGTTGATAGGCCGGAGCTTTTCCGATAAGGAGGTTAAGGCGGATATCAAACACATGCCATTCAAAGTCAAAGCTGGCCCCGCTGATAAACCAGTTGTCGAGATCGACGTTGGTGACCAGATCAAAACATTTGCACCCGAAGAGATCAGCGCAATGGTACTAGGCAAGATGAAGGAGGTCGCTGAGAATTACCTGGGACAAAAGTAGGGCTAGGAAAACTCATGGATTACCCAGGCTCATGCTGATGATAAATGTCAACATAGGATAAAACACGCCGTGGTTACTGTCCCCGCATACTTCAACGACAAGCAGAGACAGGCAACCAAGGACGCCGGTACTATCGCAGGACTCAACGTCGTCCGTGTGGTCAACGAGCCAACAGCGGCGGCTTTGGCTTACGGCCTGAACAAGGGGGGAGGCGAGAGCAACGTCCTCGTCTACGACCTTGGCGGTGGGACGTTCGATGTGTCTTTGCTGGCTCTCGAGGATGGTGCCTTCCAGGTGCTCGCTACGGCGGGCAACACGCGCCTCGGTGGCGAGGATTTTGATCAACGTGTTATCAACCACCTGGCTACGACATTCCGAACAAAACATCAGATTGATATCTCAAGTGATCCTAAGGCCATGGGCAAGCTAAAGCGCGAAGCAGAAAAGGCTAAACGTACTCTGTCCTCTCAGCTCTCTGCGAGAATAGAGATCGAAGGCTTGAGTAAAGGAGTGGACTTCGCTGAGACACTGACACGGGCCAAATTTGAGGAGCTCAATACCGATTTGTTCGAGCAGACCCTCTCACCTGTGAGGCAGGTACTGAGGGACGCGAAGGTCGAGAAGCGAGACGTGACGGACATCGTCCTCGTGGGAGGATCAACGCGCATCCCAAAGATAAGAAACCTTGTTGAGCAGTTTTTTGGGAAGAGTGCGAGTACCGGAGTTAACCCGGATGAGGCCGTCGCTTTTGGGGCAGCGGTGCAAGCTGGGGTAAGCCTCTGATCTTCAGGTGGCCATCGAAGATGCTAACAAACCACAGATCATTTCTGGCGATGAGGTAGGGATTCCCGGTCTTGTGGGTAAAGATGAGGCTGACTTGACTCCAAGACGCTGACACATGTCCTCATGATGGATGTCAACCCACTGACGCTGGGTATTGAAACATCAGGAGGTGTCATGGTAGGGACCGGACCTCGTATTTTTCGGTCTTGTTCTGACAACTTGCGTTGCAGGCCAAACTGATACCGCGAAACACTGGAATACCAACGGTAGGTTCTTCGCAGAGTTTTTCTCGACCAACAGGCTAACTTGGGTTTCAACTTCAGCGCAAGTCGCAGATTTTTTCGACAGCATCGGGTACGAGACTTGGTGGCGCGGATTTACGAGAGTGAGAGTCGCTAATAGTTGAGCAGACAACCAGAACGTTGTCCGGATTAGCGTCTACGAAGGCGAGCGAGCACTTACCAAAGATAACAACCTCCTAGGAAAGTTTGATTTGATGGGGATTCTGCCGGCTGCTCGAGGTGTTCCTCAGATTGAGGTTACTTTTGCACTCGACGCAAACGGCATCCTCCAGGTGACCGCCGAGGACAAGGGTACCGGGAGACAGGAGTCTGTCACAATCAGTAATGATGACGGTAGGCTCTCGCAGGATGAAATCGACCGCATGGTTGCCGAAGCCGAGAAGTTTGCCGAGGACGACAAGACTGCCCAGGAACGGATTGAAGCGCGGAACAGCCTGGAGATGTATGTCTACGGACTGAAAGCCCAACTCAGGGACACTAGCGAGAATGGCCTGGGCGATAGGCTGAGCGAACAGGACAAGGAGGCGGTGAGTGGATTCTTGATCCGAGTAGCTTGAGGTTGATTTCAGCACCGACTGACTAACCGTGACCGCCACAGATTCAGCAGGCAATTGATGAGACCATGGTCTGGCTTGACCAGAGTTCTGCTACAGCCACGACTGAGGGCTTTAACGAGCAGAAGGAAAATCTGGTTGAGATTGTTAATCCTATCACGAGCGAGCTTTACAATAATGGCGGTTCTGGGCCGAGTGCGCACGATGAGCTTTGAAGGTTCTGTAAGATAGGGAAGCAAGACCAAAAGTAGTACAAGCATACAAAGGCATTTATAATTTTGAAACTTCATCACTTGAGAGGGATGGCGCACGGTTAAACGTCGGATTTATTCTCCACTAACCAAAGCTGGGATAGCCTGGACCCGCATTAGGCTCACTGATCAGCAAATACCGAGGTTCCAGGTTCACAAGTCGAACAACGCCCAAGCCTTGGGACCGTGCTCCCGGCCTCCAGTCCTAGCCTCGACTTTGTCGCCTTGACGACAACTATTTCGGCGAGCCTCCCATTTCGCGGGCGCGACTGGTATTTTTTTGTATTTTGGTGGTACAGTATCACATTTGACACCTGCTGCAATCAAGTCGTGCCTCCGACGCGCGTGGCGCCCGTCGCTCGCTAAACGGGTCCATCTGCCCACTTTCGCCGCTCGCGACGCTGCTCGATCCCATCAGTCCTGCTCGCTCTTTCCCCCTACAACTCTCAAGAACAGCCATGGCGTCGCCCCCAAAGCCATGGGAGAGACCCGGCGCTGCGCCGGTCTCATCGAGTACGCCACGTCCTAACTTTAGACGTTGACAACACCATGCTGACAGAGCGACGTCATAGCAACTCTCCCAGCCTCGGGTACTGCGACCACAATGGCAACGACAACGACATCTTCGACGGCGCCCGCGATCCCCCCCGTGCCCGCATCTATTGCATCTACCGTGAATCAAAATGCCGCTGCGTATAGTAGACCTTTAGGCTCGAGCCCATACGGCGGATATGGAACATCCTACTCATCCCCCTACGCTTCGCCGTACTCACGTTACGGCGGATATGGAAGCTATGGCAGCGGTATGTACGGGGGCTATGGAGGAATGGGTGGTATGGGTGGTATGGGAGGCATGTACGGTGGTATGTATGGCGGCATGCCTGGGGGAATGCCGGGCATGATGGGCCCGGGGAGTGACCCCAACAACCCGGAGAGCCTGACACACCGCTTCAGCATGAGTACCCAAGCAACATTTCAGATGCTAGAGGGAATTGTCGGCGCTTTTGGCGGCTTCGCACAAATGCTCGAGAGCACATATATGGCTACACACTCCAGCTTCTTCGGTGAGTTAACTTCGACGCTGTTTGTGTGTACAACTGTGCTAACATACCCACCAGCCATGGTTGCTGTGGCGGAACAGTTTGGCAATCTCAGAGACACGCTGGGTTCTGTCCTGGGCATCTTTACTCTGATGCGGTGGGTACGAACATTGATCGCAAAGTTGACAGGGAGACCACCACCTGTGGACGCCAAGGCCCTGACGCCAGCTGCCTTTGCCCGCTTCGAAGGGCGGCAAACCCCCCTCCCTGACGGGGGGCCCCCGAAGCCCAGCCGCAAACCACTTCTCTTCTTCCTCCTCGCTGCTTTCGGTTTGCCTTTTGTCATGAGCAAGGTAATCCGATCCATCGCTGCGAACGCCGAAGAAGAAGAACGAAGACGCCAGCTTGTTGCCGCTCAGCAGCCACTAGATCCCTCCAAGTTAGAGTTTTGCCGTGTGCTGTACGACTTCTCACCAGCCGCCCAAGGCCAGGCTGCCGTTCAGGGTGTCGACATGGAAGTGCGCAAGGGTGACTTAGTTGCCGTCCTCAGCAAGGCAGACCCACTTGGTAATGCGAGCGAATGGTGGAAATGCCGTGCCCGCGATGGCGGCATTGGTTATCTGCCTGCCACATTTCTCGAAGTTCTTCGCAAGCCTGGTCAGCCCGTGGCTGCCATCAAGAACACATCCGCGAGCCGCGCAAACTCCTTGACCAGTACCGTCAGTGCCCCGAGCGCCCTCGGCCAGAGTGTTTCGAATCTCTCGCCCCTCTCCCCTGCCCCAGTCGTACCGACAACAAAGGTCGGCGATGTGACGGCCGAGAGCTTCCAAAAATCGCAGTTTTATTCGTAAGCGCGGCCCAAGTCCCAAAAAGGACAGGAAGCTTGAAATAGAGATATATTCTACTGGATGAACGGAACGAAAGTTCTGGATGTGGCAAGTAGCAAGCGTGTTGCAAAGTCCTCATTCTTGGAATAATGGCTGGTTTTTATGTTTGTCTGGTTCCCTTTGTTAATTTTGGGTGGAGTAGGGGTGTTCGTGGGAAGGGAAAAATAACTCGGGCGTTGTATTCTTATGACACCAGCGGAACTAGCATATGTTTGATGGGCAACACTCAATTTCTACGTCTTGTGTGGCTGTATATGTGATCATATCTCATAAATTTATGTTCATGCTCAATCTTAGTGTCATATTTCATGCTTCACGCTTCACGGTTGTGGGTTGGATATTTCGTTTCTATTTCATACTGATACACCGGGTTCCCATGATGCCTACGCATTTGCGCCACGAAGGCAGCTGCATTTCCGACTTAACAACCCGACGCCACTTAGGGTGAGAAACAAAGAGCGAAAAAAGCCACATCCCTGCCCAACCAATAGGTACCCCAAGAACCATCGAAAACTACGTACCGACGAAGAAAGAAGGGCTGGGGGTTGTTGTAATGTATAACCTGGGGAGAAGGGGGTCTGGGGTAAAACACACTCCCATATCATTTTCATTTCTGGATTACCCCGCCCTTATCGCACCAGACGTGAGCGCTTTCGAGCGCTCACATACCGCTTGGTGAGCAAGCGTAGACTGGTCTGGTGACGAACGGTATAAAATCCGAAAAAAGAGAAAAACGCAAGAGGGCTCATGGGCAATGTTTGAGCCAGGATCCCGGGGGGGGGGAAATCATCGGTAATTCGGTCTCCTGTAGCAAATACCGACAGAAACGCTGGGTGTAGACTCTGTGCTCTAGTGCAGTGCAAACAGACAAGTGCGGTGCGCTTGACGGTTGGCCTTAGGCTATTGCGCTGATTATGTGGTCGGGATGTGGGGAGCGATTCAAAGATGGGGGGTTGCCAGCTCCATTACCACTCGTACTCTCCAGTTGCCTTGTGAAAGACGTATTCGCGGTTGTTGACTGTCAACACACCGTCCTTGAGAGTGCACTTCCTGCATGACAATGAGTATCTTCACCAAGGTGCTCAAGAACATCTTAACTTACCACTTGTTCTTGACGCGTTGCACTTTGTCGTACATGCAGAGCATCATATGACCCGAGTCCTCATCATCTTCATCCTCATCCTTCTCGTCATCAGGGTCATCGAGATCAGAGTTGATAAGGTTATCATCATCCACAACCTCATCATCAGGACCGTCTACTTGAGATGACCCGCTCGTAGCGTCATTCTTGCGGGCCACGCCACGGTGCTTGGTGGCTTCTTTCAGCGGCAGCATCAAGCCGCCGCCTTCCATTTCCTTGGCCCTTGCGAGCATCTGAGCGTGGAGAATATTGTCGATCTCAACTCGGCCCATCTCAAAGGGCTGGCCATCGGGGCCACGCTTCATCAAAACACCCTCGAAGCCATCATTTGACCCGTCCAGTTGGGCGCTAGGGAGTCCGTTCTGTTGGTGTACCTGTTGCTGTTGCTGCTGTTGCATTCTTTGCTGCATGCTGGCGGAAACTCCATGGCGGTATTGCTGGGGGTTCATGGGCTGCTGGGGCTGACCGGGACGTGGGGCTTGCTGGCCCACGTTGCCCAGCTGTGATGCCAAACCGCTCTGGATGGCGCCGATGGATGCTGCAGCTCTTGGGCCATATGCATCCTGCAGAGCTTGAACGGCTCGCTGAGCGGCCATTCCAGTGCGAGGAGCAGCAGCGTTGTAGACCATGGGGTTCTGAGCAGGACCGGTCCCTGGTTCCTGCTTGATAACAGGCTCCTTCAGTCCAGGCTCCATCTTGACAGCGACCCCATTACCGTTCGCATGGGGGTGGTTCTGGTGAATCATAGGCTGGGCGGAAGTCTGGGGACTCAGCGTCGCTTGGGTGTAGTTGGCAGCGGTGGCTTGCTGCACAGGGGCAGGAGGGGGGTTTTGGGGGGGTGCGTTTGCAGGGGCTGTGGCTGAAGGCACCGTTTCTGGTTTCGGGTCCCAGGGAAACGTAGCAATCTCGAGCCCGGAGAGCTTGCGCTGCCAACCCTATTGTTGTTGTCATCGTCAGCAATGTCAGGTGTACGCGGCACAGCATTGGGAGGCAGGGTTTAGGTGGTGGTGTCCACACATGGGTGAACACGTGACCTCGAATGTGACTTTGTCCAATCGGAAGGCAAACACGCTTGATGAGGGGTTTGTTCAGCAGGCTGCCAAAAGAGCTTAAAAGAGAGCCAAATAGCACCTGGTCGCCCACCCCCAACGCAGCTGCTCTCCACCCCTCTCGTGTCCCAAAGTTGCCCGCGCCCAGGCAGCCAACAAACGCAGCGACCACCCCATCACGCCGACAAAACGTTTGCAGCCACTCGACATCGAATAACTGCATTTCTGCAACCCCTCTGGCTTGAATGTGGACAACGAGAACAATGACAAGAGCCGGTTTTGGAGATGGATTTGGTGCAGCGCAAGTGCGAGATGGATGATGCGAGGCGGTGATTCCGGAGATGGGAAAGTCTTCTTACCTTCTTCAGCTCCTCCAGAATTCCATCATCCACACCGTTCTCTTCGAAATCAACGCGCACCGCATTGATAACCTCTTGGATGATGTGGTCATAGACGTTGCCGACGGTAGCATTCGACATGTTGATGAACGCCGACGAAGGCGACGATGGTTCGCAGACTTGCTAGGTTGATTGAGCTTTGCTGGTCCCTCCTCGGAAACACAGTGAAGTATTGCTCCGCCGATGATCGAATGATTTTTCTCAACCAAATTCTACGTCCCAGCCTGCAGCGCCGGCTTTCGGGGAAACGAAGGCTCGAACGATTCCGGGCTGAAGAGGTCGGTGTTCGATGCAGCTGGGGATTTGATTTGATTCGGAGATTGCAGTCGGAAGCCGCCGCCTTCTGCCGCTCGAACTTCGGTTTCAATCTGCCCTGCAATTTGGCCAGCGCATCCTAGACCTCGTGGGCTTGTATTTCTAGAGAGCGAGGTGCAGTGCTTGAGATTTTGTAATGGTGCGCCACAGCTTGTAGGAGACGCTGGTTTGCCCGCGTGAGATGGATGTATCGGGTAAGTTGCAAGGCATGCATGCGCTGGCTTTGAAGTCTTGGGGACTGGCTTAGTCACCCAACGGTAGTCCCCACCAGCCACACTTTCCTTTTTAGGAATGGTGCACCTACAATTTCAGGAACGGTACCAGGGCAGACCAATAGCGTCTTCCATCATCGTCTTCCTACAATTAAACTTCTATAACTACAACTCTGATCCAACGTGATCTTTAACTATGGCGGTCTAGTGCCCACCCAACATGTTCGTGAGTTCATGGTGTCCCGTTCTTCATGATCAAGCAGATCTGCTTTCGTTCCTGTGTAGCCCGAAATTCCACCTTGCGAGCGAGCCCAAGTACTTACTCCCCAACGCCTCGCTGAAATCGACCAAACTCTAGGAATCCATCAACCGAGTATGCCAGAAGGAACCTTGATGCCTACCGTTTGGTTTTGTCGGGCTGTCGACTTAAACTCTGGCATTAAACCGGCCTTGGACGATCTGTTGGACACGGCCTGTTGATTACCGAATCGTCATCTGCTTGCTCATCTCCGCCTTGGCCGATGCGCCAACACCTCCGGCGCTAGAGCTGGAACCGGCCTTCTTCTCGAAGATCTTCCAGAACTTCAGACTCTCGTCGGCAGCTGTGGGAGCGCGGTTAGCAACAAGGATGCAGTGGGGGATGGAAAGGGAGATTTACCAGCGGTGGCTAGCATTTGCCCATCGGGGCTGAGGCAGCTGTGGAGGACTCTGCTCTCGTGCGCGGGGATCTCGACATTTCGGACAAGAGTAGGATAGCTCCAGATGCTCAAAGAATTGTCAGGGAAGCCACTTGAGCTAACAATCTCGCGGTAGTGGGGGCTCCACCTCAAGCTGGTGACCTGGGATCCTGTGTCGATGCTGTTGACGCGGGCGCCGGACGTTGTGTTCCAGAAATGGATGTGGCGGTCGTACGAGCCACCTCCAGTCGCCAGAAGGTTCATGTTCCAGGGGCACCAGGCCAGCGCCTTGACGGCAGCCTTGTGATTAGTTTTGGTAAACTTGGGGACTGCCAGGGACCGGGCATCCCAGATGGAGACCAGGTTGTCGTTGCCGCCGGTGGCCAGCTGCGCACCATCAGACCGCCACTCCAAACCGCAAACCTCGGAAGTGTGCGAAACGAGCTCGGCAACCTTATGCTCCGCAATACGGACGTCGTGGTTGTGGACAAGCCCACTCCGCGCACCAGTAGAAAGGAGATGCTTGCTCCAGCCCATGACCCCAACACGGGTGTCATGGCCGAACATGCTGCGGATCTTGACGCCCTCCGAGACGTCCCAGATCTGAACCTCACCGGTGCCCAGACCGACACCGACATAGGCTCCATCGCCAGACCACTTCACGCTGCTGACGTAGGTGTCAGGGGTTGTCTCGAGAAGGCAGCTAACTGAGCCCTCATCCGCTGACCACACATAAACGTTGCGCTCCAGACCGATGGCAACTTGGTTGCCTGAGCTCCAGTCGAGGAGGTTCAGATAGTAGTCATCGATGAGACCAGGGGCGTCGAGAACGCGTTCGGGGGCGGTTGCAACACGGCGTCTGAACTGAGTAGCGCTCGACGTCGTGGGCTTGAGGGGACGGTTGTATTGCTGGCGGAGATCGATGGGCTTCGATGACTCGGGGGGTGCAGGCTTGAACTGAAGAATGCGCGTGTTGAGACTGACGCCACAGGCGTCGGCTAGAGAATCCTGGTAAGCAACCGTGTTCGGCGAGGGACGCGAGTAAGAGGCCGGCTCATCGTCAAGGTTGAGAGATTCGAGAGCGGCAATGGCATCGTCAGTGGCAGAGGCCAAGAGCGAGGAACCCTCGCCATTGCGGGACTTGGGACGCGACTTCTCCTGGAGGTCGAGTTTGCCAGAGCCACTGTTGGCGAGAGCAGAGCTGGCACCGCGATTGGGGATAAAGCGATCCCCAGCATAGTTGATGGTGGTCTTGACCGCCTTTTGTCTGAGGGGTCCCTTCTTTGTCTTTGTGGTCGACGGGGTTTTGGCGTGAACACCAGTACCAGTCAGGGTGAAATCAGACACACCCAATTCGAGGGCTTTTCTGGGGGTAGAGACACCACGGGCGATGTTGGACTTGGGTGAATCGCGGTGGTTCTTGGAGGACGAGTGGGCGAGGTGGGCGCTAAGATTTCCTGGGTACACTGACTTGGAAGCAATTCGTTGGCTGTCGTTGCCAGATCGCTCAGGGGTGAAAGGCGACGAGTTCAGGTTAACGGGGATCGCGCGCTGACGGGGTGAAGGGGTCAAGGGCATCCGCCCACCAGCGGTACGGGAAGAGAAGAGTCCAGCATGGGACTTGAGGGGTGTTGACACCGATGCGGTCGCCATTTTGAATGTGCTGCAAGGTATCGAATGTCTCCTGCGATGAACAATAGGATAAAGCGGGAAAGAAATTGGAGCTGCTGCTTGTTGACTAATCGAACGACCTCCAGGAGACTCAAGTTAATGGTTCCTGAAGTGTTAGTTAGTATTCTGTTGCGTTCGTGTTCGAAAAATCGAGGAGCCTTCACGGAGAACGTTTTGAAGTCGAAGAGCGACCGGGCGGCGAAGAACGGGCTGGTCTAGTTGACTTGAGAAGGTCTGCGTGCCAGGCTTGAGTGATCGCTTTGATGCTTTGTGAGACAAAAACGAAAGCGGACTTCGAGGAGAACTGGGAATTGTGGACTGAGGGTTGAGTGATTGTGAGGAAGGAGAGAAGGGAAGGAATCTCGAGGGGAGGGACAGCCAGCTTTAAATGTTTACCTTTGTTGACGAGGCAACCTCCCAAGACAGTGGCCCCGCTGATCAGCCCCGCCCCGTGCGCCACGGGACCGTGCAGGTTGGTGCAGGCAGTTGTCCAACAACTTAGTGAAGACGCTCGGGCCTTGTGGCATTTGCCGTGACCCCTGTCTGAGATTTTGCAACAACAGGTCTTGGCGCTAAGACCACTACGAAGTATGCGCAAAAGGAAGGGCATCGGTCGAGCAATGGCTCCAAAGTCGGCCGGATCCGGCAACAAGCACACCCCCACCAGCAAAACTCCTTCCTATCAGCAAATCTTAGCCTCAGCAACCGACATCCATTACCAGCTCAGAGACCTTGCAGAACACGGGCGCAAAGCAAAAGCCCAGGCGCTGCTCGGCGTGCTGGATTGAATGCGATGCGCTTGCTGGACGCGTCCAATCGCAGCCTGCCCGTCTGATCCTAATCCCAGTTCCAATCACGCCCCGACCCCGAAATCTGAATCGGCTCAATCACTCCGTGAACCCCCGGCCATGGCACATCCCTCAACGCCCGCTGGTCCCCTATCAAGCTCATCGCTCTTCGGCGCCCCTGCCCATGCAGCCAACGCAGTCAGCAACGCTCAAGGCAACGCCTCGCAGATCTCGTCCGCACCCATGACTTCGACTTTAACGACCCCCGTCTCAGCCGCGTCGTCCAACAACACGTACATCATGCCCAACTCACCCCTCAAGAACCGTGCGCCCATGGATGGCTATCGGCCCAAGGTCACCCGCACCTTGGGACAGCGCCCCGCTTGTCTTGTCAACGCCTCGGTGACCTACTGTGGCAACAACCAGATTTACGCCTTTGGCGGCTTCGACCAGTACACCGACGAGGTTTATAATCATGTGCTTCGCCTAGACCTGGTAAGCCATCAGTGGAATCTGGTCGACAACTACGGGGATATCCCCGGCGTCCGGATGGGTAGGTCCCCTGTCTCCCTCGTCCTCCCGATATCCCATTGACGGAACCCCACTGCTCAGGACACACGGCGACGCTTTACAAGGGAGATCGACTACTCGTCTTCGGTGGCGAGAACGAACATCGAACCTATCTCTCAGATCTAATCATCTTCGACCTCAAGTCGGCCCACTGGACCCAGCCCCAGGTATCTGGCCCTATTCCAAAGGGTCGGGCCCGCCATGCTGCAGTGCTGCACGAGGACAAACTGTTTATTGTTGGCGGCATTACTGGACATGATAATTACGTCTTGGATGACATCTGCTATCTGGATCTCAAGACGTTTACTTGGTCCCGGTCATGGCGCTTTGTCGGAAGATTTGACCACTCGGCTTACATCTGGGGCGACAGGGTTTGGGTGTACGGCGGTCTCAGCGAAGATATGGATAAGGTTAGCGACCTTTGGTGGCTGGATCTCAAAGGGAGCCCGGCCTTTGAATCGCCGCCCCAAGTCAGCTCCCTCGACCGCTCAGGATTGACACGACATGCCTCGTCGCCGAGACAACCTTACCCCTCTGCCCAGTCACCCGTGGTAGGAAGCTCCGGATATGCCGCCAACTCGAGGACAGCCCAAGTCAACCCCCCGTCTTTCCACCTTAAAACATACGCGCCTCCTGCACCAGGCGCCATATCTGCCCTGAAATTTGTTGGCGGACCCAATGTCCCCTCGCAGATGCAGGGAGTTCATTTCCACGTCTACTCTTCTGGGACGCTGCTGGACTTTGTAACACCGGCGGCAACTATCACTTCCAAGGAATGTTCTCTGTCTGCACTCGACCTGGGCACACTGCGGTGGCAGAAACTTGCCGAGGGGCGTGAAATTTTCAAATCAGGGTACCGCTGGCACTATTGCACCATGAACGAAGATGGCACCAAGGCCTGGTTGCTCGGCTGCCCCATAGAGGGCGGACCGATGGATCTCGGCGGTAATGGCTTGGAGGAATACCTCTCGGATATCATGGAGATCGATCTGCGCCGGTACGGTTTCTTGGGTGACAATCTTGACGAACCCCGAACCGACCCTACTCGCCCTACCTCCCACGCTCGCCATCGAGAGCTACCGTCCAAAGGCCTTGGCGCTGATCTTGCAAAGCTTTTTAATATGCCCCCGGAGACTGGGAGCGGAACAGACTTTGTCGTAACCGCCCTGTCGCGCGATTACGATGACGACGATATCATGGGTTCAGCTCTCGTCCACGCCTCTGAATCCGGCGACAGGAGCCAGACGTGGCTTGCGGCAGATGTGCCAACATCCGAACCCATCCACGTTCATCGGCTCATCCTCCAGGCCCGTTGGCCGCACTTTGCGCGACTCTGGTCGAGCCAAATGGCCGAATTCCACACTAAGAAGATGCATATTCCCGAACCCTACAACGTAGTAAAGGCTTTCCTTTACTATCTCTATACAGACCGCATAGACCCCGCCTCGGACGATGACGAAACCCAGACTGCAGACCACTCAGATGTGGCTGGTCTGCTGGTCATGTCCAATATTTACAACATCCCGCACCTCCGTCTTCTGTGCGTGAATAGGCTGAGCAAAGAACTAGATGTTGATCACGCATGCATCATTTGGTACTGCGCTGGCCTAGCGAATGAAGATTGGTTACGGAAACGAGCAGCCAACTTCGCCATGACACACTGGGGCCGCATCGTGAGGACTGACGGTTTCCAGCGCCTTCCCCGTTCCGCACTCGTCGAACTATCCCAGGAGATTGACATGGAGGGGCGCGTTGTCGGTGGCGACGAGCTTGATATGATGGTTGGGGGTATCGACGGGCGCTTCAATGACGGTTCATCCGCCGTCTCCCGGCGGAAAGAGAGCATTAGCAGCAACCAGACACAGATGCTGGAGAGCGAGGTAGATGACGATGAGGGTATGGAGATGTCATAGATTCGGGTTCCTTTTTTTTTTTTGGATTACTGTCAGATCTGTTCATTGCCATCGCAACTGGTGTGCCCCATTTGTATGACGACACGAGTTGCCTCTCCTTGACTCAGCATTTTGTCTGGACTGCTTTGACTCCATGGGGTCTGGGAGATGCGGAAATGGGCGAGAATATTATGGATGATATGGAGGCATTCGCGTGGTGTTGTGGTGGTGCCGTGTCAATTGTCTTTTCCCTTTCCGTTGTCTTGAGGCGTTGATGGCGGGTACGTCCGTCAGTGTCATGCAGTTGATCAGTCAGTCACAGATGTTGTAAAATCACAGATTACCTAGTCATGCAACCAACGACGAGAGAAGGCCAGGCCACATATTTGTATCTGATCGGTGCATTGCTATTGGCAATACCAGACTATGTCAAGAGTAAATAAAAAACAACAACCGGAAAGAACTTTTGGTTTTTTTTCCCCTCCCGAAACTAGACTAAAAAGGGTTTGATGCGCCAGCGGGAAAATGAACACACCGCTCCAGTGTGAAAATAAAAAAAAAACAACAGTTGAATAAAAATGGAGGATGGCATACGCTCTTCTCTTTACTCGCTGCCTTTTCCATACAGAATTCCGGCCGTCCCCCATCGCCCCCGTGTCATCCACCACTTCAGTTCAACCTCCAATCACACCTGCTGCCTGACCTGACTGGGTCCGCTTGGCTGGATTTGCCGGTATTCTGCATATAATATCACCTGTATTTTCCCCTGTCCCTTCCTCTCTCTTCATCCCTCTCCTTCCGGAGAGACCTGGCATCCGAGCCAGGCAAGCCCCGATGGAACATTGAAACAATGCTCATCATCACTAACATTCAAGCATCAAACATGGACGCACTAGGAGAACAGAGAGAAGAAAAAAGGGGATAAGAAAAATATGAATGAAGCAACACCCGTCTATGAACTCTTTGGTCGCCCTTCTGCATGCAGCCCACCGACAAAAGTCTTTCTATCACACTCTTCAGGGCCCTTGTAAGTCAAGTGGGTGACATTAGTGATTAGTGAGAATGCGGAGTAGAGTGGGGAGAGAGTGTAAGTGAAAAGTGAGCGTGTGTGACTTGGAAAGGAAATCGGTCGGTCGACATCTCCAGCGTCCCTGAAACGCCCCAGCTCATCGCAACCCCGTCTAGAAATTCGTTTCATCATCTCTTCCATCTCTTCCTTTCCTCGTCCGTTCCTCCTTCGGTAAGCCAGTCGCAACTCTAATCGTCCATTCGTCATTGAAAAGCAGATGGTTCTTTATGGAGGGGGCTTCAAACATCCAAAGTGGATCGGAGACGACCCGCCAAATGGTTGAAAAGGAGCCCGCAAGACAGACAAGCCACTCATAGATGGGATGGCATTTCCGTCAAAGTCGGCAAGGAATAGAAAACCAAAAAAAGAGTCGGGGTATCAGTCTTGAGTCCAACGCTCTATGTCTCCTGGGTATATGTCGACAACTCCGCCCTGACGCTTCCGCAGTCCAGTGATGCAAAGACCAGGTTCGCCAAGCAATTAACGCCTCGCAAAATGCTGGAATACGAACATTCGAGCCAAAGAAAAGACAAATGGGGAAATTCTCGGTAATCTTGTGTGGTGGGTTGCCACCAACGAGTCTCTGTTCACCATGGCTCGTCATCGAATAAATGCTTCATTGGAACTCCTCATTAACGCTGGGAAGGTTTTGCTGAAGGGCCAGAAGGGCAGCGGGATTTGCGATCATAGAGTTTAGCAGGGTTTGGTGGTGAAGTCTCATGTCGGGATCGCACATGGGTGAATGCTGTTTGTGCTGATCAAATTGGTCAGCCAGGACACTCGGCGCCGATTGAAAGGTATCTCTTACATATTTGAGCCCGTTGAGGTTTTTGTATCGCTTGCCGCACACGTCACACTTGAACGGCTTCTCTTTTTCCATGCCTGTTGTGCCTGGGTAGGGAGTGCTAGTCTCTGGATTCACAATGGAAAAGGTGCCATCGCCGTTCTCGTGTAATTGCTGTGTTGCGTGGCCGTGGGTCTTGTGATACCTAGGGTTCTGATTAGCGGACTGGCTCGTCGGAAAAATTCACATGTGAATGATACCGGCTTACTTTAGGCCGTTCTGGTTCTTGTATGCTTTCTCGCAGCCAATTACGGGGCACCGGAACGGTTTAGGTTCCTCATTGGGCGGCATCATGAGGGCTGTCATCTGTTGCAAGAGCATGGCGGGGTCAGTTCCTGCAGGGAGCTGGCTCAAGTCTAAATTCATGGCCTGAAGCTGTTGTTGTAGCTGCTGTTGCATCTGAAGCTGTTGATCATAAGCTCTTTGCTGACTTGTCAACTGAGTCGTGCCACCAGGACTGTAGAGACGTTTGGCAGGGTCGTCAATTGTTCCAAGGGCTCCGAAATTCAGTCCTCCCAGTTGAGCGGTATTCAGATTCAAATTGCCCAGGTTCATTCTCATCGGCATCCCTGGAATCTCGTCATCATCGTCGACATTGTCTTGTCCGAACTGCTGCCCTCGTTGTGGGAGGCCTTGTTGTGTTGTTAAAGTGGGTGTGTTCACTGACGAGACGGTTGGATTGTTTTGGAACCCAAAGCTGGCAGCGGCTGGCGTCGGCGGTTGGGAGGTGCGGAGAGCCTGGCGGGGGAGCCCCGAACTATTGAGGTGCAGCTGCGGTCTTTGTTGTTGGCCAAATAGCTGCCGAGTCTGCTGGATGGTGCGCTGGCTGTCGTCCATATCCATCGGCCCGACGGCATCGTCGAGTTCCATGTCGCCAACTGCATCCATCTCGTCATTGATGTGGGACATGTTACTGGCCTGCTGCGAGCTGGTTGGCATTTGTTGGCGCATCATCTGCCCGATGCCGCCGATACCCATTCCCGACCCAAGGCCTGTGGCAGCTCGCGGCTGCTGGTAACCTTGCATGGGTTGCGCAGCCTGTTGCGTCCTCCCAATCGATGGCGCGGGGGTTGTCCGGTTGTTCGGCCCACGTGCGTTCCCCTGGGCTGCACCAAACATGCCGACATCCCTCGAAGGCGTCGCGCTGGTGTGATGGTTCTCCTCATAGTGATGCAGGAGATCGTGCAGCGTTGGCCACGTGCGGTCACAGCATGTGAAGTCGCGCATGAAATTCGCTTCAAGCTTCGGGATGTAGGAAGACGAATGAAAAGATGGGGACTGCTGGTTGAGATACGGCGAAGTGCCTGTCATCATCATACTACAGAGAGAGACGTTAGCGGGGAGGGAGGCTCTGGGACGTAGCGCCATGCCATAGAGCCGAGACAGCGGCGGATGTGTTGTCTCGATAGGCGAGGACCCAGCGCTGTGGCGACCACATCGACAGACGCAACCAATCCTTTTGTTTTGGGACTTACTCTTCCTTGATGAAACTACCGACCGATACACCTCCCCAACTCATACCGCCCATCATGCTGCCAGCAAGGCTCTCGCGACGGCCGCGGTTGGCGTGATCGCGATTCGGGTTCGTCATAGAGATTGGCTTGGGACCGGCGCTCACGAACGAGTCCTGGCGACTGCGGCCCATAGCCGAGTCAAATCCAGGGCCTGTCGTCATATTGAAGTCGATGTCGCCGTCGTCGGCGGCGCGGAATATGGAATCGGGGTCGTGATTGAAGTAGTTGTCAGCAAATTCAAAGTCGTCAGTGGTGGCAACGGTCAGGGCACCACTCAGATTGCGCGCAGTCGGCGAGGCCGCGGCGGAACCCAAGTCGGAGACAGCTCTGTCAATCGGCTTGGAGACGACGTGCTTGTCGAAACGGGAACGACCAAAGATGGGCGAGCTGGGGGTCGCCGGCTGTGGTGTGAGCGACGGAGAGCGGGATGAGTTGTTGGAGGGCGAATGGAAGGCGGGAGGGCAGGCGGCGTCAGAGTTATTTCCACGAGTGCCGGTGCCAGCAGCGGTGCTGGGCTCCGCAGCCTCGGGGCTTGGTCTCGAATTAAACCACTTCAGGGAGGGCCGCATGACAGGAGCCACTGTGGATTGTGGATTGTCCGTGGATAGCAGCAAAAGATGCACAAAAAAAAATGCAGGTAGGGGCGGGAATAGAAAAGGAATTCCGGCCGCCCTCGCAGAGTTATGTTCTTGTCCGTCTTCACGGGCGCCCAGCTTTCCCCAAGTCGCCGCGGCGTGCTGCGATGTGAAACCGGTGGGTTAATTTCAAGCCACGAGTTATAACGGCCGCGTCCCACTCGAAAGGGTTCGCCGCTGCCAGGGGTTGCAAGCGGTAGCTACCAAGTCAAGTGCAACCAGGAACGTGAGCCGCAGTGCACCGACACCCAGGTGACCCCAAACGAGACTTTCAGAACCAGACACGAGAAAAATGCGGGTTACCCGACTAGGTAGGCAACGAGAAACCGCTGGTTGGAGTCACTATCGAGCTAGATTCTGTTCGGTTTTTTGCTGTCATCCGTTGTTCTCGTTCTTCAGGGCAAGCAAGTAGTAGGCGATCCAGACCGAGGTGGGCTAGGATGTGTCAGAAACGGCGATGGCGGCGAGAGACGGGGCGAGATGGACAGGACACGGCCTCGATTTGTCGGGTCCCCGTACATAGATAGATAGGTATGGGGTTACACACGGCTGTACTCGGGCTATACGGCCTGGACAATGGAAGTTTGGGTTGGCCGAGGCGGAAGGAAGGAAGCCTTTGCGGAGAGAAAGCGTAACGGGAAGCCACAAGAGGTATGAACGAAACGCCTTCCAAAGGTTACTGGAGAGCTACCTATCGAACCTTGAATGTGGGCGGTCCAACAAGATATGTCGACCACTTGTTCCATCTGCTGCCACCTCCCCCCAGTAGGTGCGTCTCTTACCACCACACTACTCGCCTGCAACTTGAGCCGGGTCCCTTCGTGGATCGGTTGCAGGAGAGCAGCAGCGTTGTGCGAGAAACAAACACAGGCGCTAGTGTAGTTATCGCCCTGATTGCCACTGCTCCTGCCCTCACAACCGCAACTCGAGGTCTGGGGTTACCGGGGTAGACTGGGCCAGTGACATGGGTATCCCATTCCGGTGCAAGGTGGATCGGTGGAGCGGCACTGTGTTCTCCTTGACTTCTGAGGGTGGACCCATGACGCCCATGATCCATCTTGTCTATGTCGCTGTTGGGGACGAGGCCTAGTGGGTTTTAGTTTGGGCTGTTGACGCCTCACAATGCAACACTCTAACACTCGTGCAGTTTGGCTCCTCGACGCAGCAACGGGAGAGGAAGCCACCGTTGTGACGTCGGCAGCGCTCGAACTCTATCTCAAAGTCCAGCCCAGGCAGTCACCAAATGGAAGCTCGGACGGAGCCCTCCAGCTACTGGCTCTCTCCGCAATCCCCCAAATAGGGGGACGTTGGGCGCGTCTTAGAGCTTGCTTCGGTTTCGATTGAATCAGTCCGCGGCAAGCCGGAAGAGTCAGTGGCTTTCCTCGGATGCTGCCCGCTCACGATAGCCGATCCGTGTCAGTCAGCGTTGTGCCGGCCACACGGCTTACACATCAGGTACCAGATGCCGTAGTTATTATATGATGCCGCAAACAGGCAACGGATGTGGTCGCCACCCGACCAGCAAACGCTCGAAAACCTTTGTGTTGCAGCACGGCGCTCTTCTTGACTGACTCAGAGCCCTTGAACCCCTCAACCGGGACAAGCGGCGATGTTCAGCTTGCGCTTCAGGTCGCGGCGAGGATCGCCAATTGATAGCTCCCATGGCGTTGCCACGGTGGGGTTGCCTAGTTCCAGAAATATTGTGTTTCCTTGGGAAACCTTCATAGCAACTAGCTGGGAGCATCCCATGCGCAGCGAAGCAAGAGTCTGGAAGGGCCGGCTGCGCATCGGATTTGCATTCCCATCAGCGGGACAGTTGCTGGGTCCATCCCTGCAGCTGATGGCTGGGTGGTCGGGCTGATGTTCTCCTCGCCTGTTAGCGACCTCGGCTTCTCCATCAAAGCGCTCCGTTATGTAGACTTCATTGGTGCACCGAAATTTGACTGGGCAACTTATTCTCAAGTTTATATTGGAAAAATATGTCGCATTAGACTGGGCGGAAAAAATAATCACGTTCAATCTCTTGGAGAGCCAGAGACGTCGAATGTCCCTCGACCAACTCGCTGGTCGAACCAATATACGGCGAGGGAATGATCCAAGGACAATTAGATAATCGTTGGCGCACTGCATCTCCATCGAGGCCGTTGCAGTTATGGCATCACACATACGTTGGTGGGGATTCAGTTGTTGATTGCTTCAACGGCACGAGCAGTTACTCGACCCAAGCCACAAACGTCACGGCCGACGCCAGGACTACTGTACATGCGGTTGAAAGCCTGACGGAGACTCGCGCCGAGACAAGTCACATAGACGTCAAGGTCAAGCACATGCAACTCTATCTAGAACCACAGCACATCTCCAAGGGAGTATCAAGGCTTGTCAGAACCTCTACTCCCTCTCCCTCGCTATTTGACATGACACCCGCCCAACGGCATCCACGCTGGACTTATCCCAAATATGTATATGCCTCGCCGGCCTGAAGCGGCCGGCTGGGTTAGGTAGGGTTACCTTGCGGGAGAATTCCTTGATGGCCCTTCTCCGATCCTGTTCAACATTTGTTGGATACATTCGGGCGCTTGGCATTCTATAACTCTAGTTCGCCGGCACACAGGTAAGCACCCTGAACATTTTACATGCCGGTTGGGGTCCCCTGTGAATTTGCTATGGTGGAAGCTATCTCATCCTCGTCTTTTTGACTGCTAGTGGGGTGCGCAGCTCCCGCCCGTTGGTTTGCACTGTGTCCAGCCTGCGGCGCAGAGAGGCACCAAGCGAGCCTTGGCGAATGCTGGAGCGGCAGCTGTACCACGACCTTGAACAGGTTGATTTCTTTACCCCCCGCCCTCGTGCTTGCCGTGTCCGATGGCGGTGAGCGACCTTGCTTTAGATAGGCCGCATTGCGCACGCCGTCGTAAGCTAGGTTGAGGGGATAATTCCCACTTCTGATGGCCAGTCCCAGGAGGATGGACAACCCTTGAAGAACTGGGCTGCGTCGAAGCGCCCGCCTTCCAGAAGCATTTCACTTACGGCCGAAGAGCCCGAGTTGGGCCAGTGTACCAAAATACGTATTCGTAGGGTGAAGGAGGAAAGGCAGTGACCGAGTTGGTCGGTAGTAAATGAAGTTGGCTCTACCCTGAGCTGTCCCATTACTCGCTCCAAGTTTGGGCGAATGAATGCATTGTCAATACATTGATTAAATAGGTCGCCCTAGCGGTAGTTATTACATAAATTAGGAAGACTTTGCCAAGTGTGCTCAACACCCACAATTTTTAGGTGCATCTGTGTGAAGCCTAACTGTCCAACAACGCCCGGCAGCCATCAAAACGCAGCGGTAATGAAATGACATGTTGGCGCTCATTCTTGTCACACTGCAACTCATGCGCAACGAGATACTGTCGTCTTGATTGAGTTTGCAATGCCGCTTTCGGAGCAGATGAGAGTTGCGGCAAGTAAGGGTGGAAAATGAAAGAATTTTCATTTCACTTTTTCACAGTTAGATCTTAAATCCATTTCCGAGGAAAGAATGGAAAGCTTAGTCATCTCAATCCCAGTCCTCTTTGCGCCCTGGATCTCATACATAACCCTAACCCTATATTACTTTTCCTAACCGGGTTAGCTAAACGTCCATTGCGGATAAAAAGAGACTTGAAACAATGAATTATTAAAAAAAAAAAAAAGATGGTTGTGAAATTTCGCACCCCTAGTGGCAAGCGACATGTTTACCAGGGATTGTAGGTAGGTCCCCTGTACGAAGTAGTCCCTGGAGAAATAGTTTCCCCTTCCCCTAGGACTTCTGGTGTGCAACTCTCCAACTCGAGTTAACTACTGAGGGGCTGAGATCGAGTGGAAGAAGCCCGGTTGTGACCGGCTGCTTGCTCAGCTCACAAGCACACGACACTGGCCTGATGACGAGAATAGGGATAAGTCGGATGTGTGTCAGCGTCTTCGGCCTTGGTCCGGGATTGCCCGAAACCTGCTTCAGCCAACCAATGCGGCCCCGGAAATCTCTCGGTGTTTTTTTTTCGTGCAAGTTGATTACGTCAAGAGGAAGAAACCCAGTTGATTGGGATGAACAATTCTGACGTCGCATCTCCGAGGCGGAAATCCGCGAGACAGACTTGCGTGAGGAAACAGCTCGGGAAAGATAAAAGCTTCAATTATAGCACAACAGAAAAATAAAAAGAAGTCCAGCAAAGAAGTCTAAATCCCCGACATCCCAGACAGCAAATCCAATTGCACCACAATTACTCAACTGCTCCGCCAACCTGGAGCTCTCGATCCAGTGCGACCCCACTCCCCAAAAGACCATCCAATCGTACGATCCTGTGATCCCGTTCCGCGCATCGCACCACGGTGAAAGCCTCGATTTGGGTCTCTCGAGTCCGTTCAGCAGCAGGTTCGTCCGTTTATTCTTAAACCTCGTTGTCGTGAACGACAAAACCCTCCACCACTAGACGCAGTCCCCACCCCTTCATCGTCAACCGACGGACTCGACTGACCGACCCTGACCAAGACTATCGCGACTGATTGATCGGTCTATTCAACCGATCGATTAAATACTCCGAGAGCCAACAAAGGGAGACAGGAAAGGCCAACAAAAGCCGAAATCAACCATGAAGATTATCAGTAAAGAAGAGGAGGATGCGCACTACAGCGTAGTCGTCCGTGGCGGCCTCGTCGGTGGTTCCGTTGGTCTCGCCCTAGGTCTCATCGGTGTAGTCGGCGCATCACGGCGGTACCCGGCGGTGCGATCACTGACTCTACCCTTCCGCTCCTTCCTCATCTCGTCAACAGGCACATTCGGCGCAATCGTTACGGCCGAACGATACAGCGTGAACTTCCAACGGGCGCGCGACCCCATGAACCGGTATATGGACTCGTCGCAACGGGCAGCCGAGGAGGTGCGCAAATCCGAGGCGGGTAGCAAGAAATTCCTGGACTGGGGCCGCGAGAACCGCTATAGCATTGTCTTTACCAGCTGGATTGCTGCCATGGGCTTGGCTATGGCGATGGTCGGACGGAACAAGTACCTCAGCACCAGCCAGAAAATTGTCCAGGCCCGTGTCTACGCGCAAGGGCTGACGCTAGCGGTCCTCATCGCCACGGCGGCGTTTGAGACGGCCGATGCTAAGAGTGGCAAGGGCCGATGGGAAACAGTCATGGTCGTCGACCCGAATGACCCGGAGCACAAGCACCTAATCGAGAAACGGGTTGAGAAAGAGGATTATGAGGGTCAGAATCTGTGGAAAGGTAAGCATTCAGCCTCTATCCCCTCCGAAAACTTGTCAGTTGACTGACCACCCAGCAAATAGACATGGTTGAGGCTGAGGAGAGACGTCTTGCCGAACAGAAAAAGCTCGCCACCAAGCAACCTGCTTCATAAAATCCAACATTTTGTCACCCAGTCCAACGTACACCTTGACGTTCGTCTTGTTAAGACATAATTCCCCTAGTGCTTCCTGTACAAGATTTGCTTCTTCACATTTCTGCCTCCTCTTATCCCATTTCCTGTGGGTACTTCCAGAATGTCTAGGCGGTGACGGGTGCTTCCATAAAGCAGCAACAGTCTTGGGTGTACTGTAAGGCGTATTGGGAAGGATGTCTCTCTCCGTGTACACACCATCTGGAAGAATATGCAGCCTAGGCATCGTCTTCGGTTGGCTTCTCTGCGTGTCAGGTTCCCTTTCCATGGTGGGAACAGACATTAGAGAGTAGAGAGGCACATGATGATGCGCATATATAAGACACGCCCTGTCTCGTGTAAACCAACGCAGATTTCAGATTTAACTGTGATACACATATTATAGAGCGTCATAACTCATAAGTGTGCCTAGATGATAGCAAAAAAAAACATACATACATAACACATTTTGCTGTGTCGTGTCCAGGAGTCAACAAAGAGTTCCAGCAAACCCTTTGTTCATAAAAGCCAGAACGGCTTGAGCCCTTGACTCGCTGATTCATCCAACTACTAACAACCCCTTTCTTGTTCCTTCCATCCTTTCCCCCTGTATGTCAGAATTTCTCGTGACACCAATCCTCACCATTTTTAACAATGCTTTCCCGCACGTTCGTTCTGCATCCTAAGGGACGGGCCATAAAATTTCATCAATCAACCAAAGGCAACGCCAAAATACGTCACACCCACTTGCCTGACCTTTAAACCTCAATGGTGAAGTGGCTGATCTGCGAGTAGTAGGCATGAACTGCCAGCTCCAGAACCCAGACGTCTCCAAACACTTCACTTCCGTCAAACCCGCCAATCATGAGGAGGCGGCTATCGTACAATACGGCGCCGTGGTAGCCGCGTCCGCTTGGTGGTAGGCCATAGACTTTTCGCCGGTCCCACGACATGGTCACCAGGTTAAGGAGCAGCACGTCGTTGGAGTATTCGTTGCCGTCATGTCCGCCAACGACAAACAGGTACGAGCCGACGATGGTGGCCGTGTGGGATAGGCGTCGGTATGTCACAGGGATGTTGACCGCCTTCCAGATATGCGTATCCACGTCGTAAACCCATACATCGTTGAAGCACTCTCCACCATCCGAACCGCCATAGATGATCAGCTTGCTACCAACCATGTTGGCCGTGTGGTAGCCACGGGCCTTCGGGACCATTTCCTTGGCACCAGTAGCGGGCGATCTGCCGTTCGGCGATGGTTCGGATATTAGCTTCCACGACATCTTGTTGACGTCGCTGACGTCTAATCTCCATATATCGTTCAGTGCCCGGATCCCGTCACCTCCGCCGAAGACATATATGCCGTTTTTATACAGACAAGCCGTATGAGCTCGCCTCTTTGACGGTGCCCTATCTCCAAGTATCCGTGGTCGCGACCAACGGTAATTGACCGTGTCCAGCACATAGACATCATTGTAATAAGCAGGTCCATCGCCACCGCCAAATATTACCAGCTTCTTTCCTACCGCTGTGCATGTCATGGCCCGTAGCGGTACGGGCACGTCGCCAACAGCATGTGGTGTGGACCAGTAAAAGGCGTCGGCGTCTAGAACATAGAGCTCATTGAAACAGGCCCGCGAATCGCAACCTCCAAAAACGAAGACATTGGAGCCCACCAGCGTGGTCGTGTGCGCACGAAGCGCAGTATGCGCCGATCCGGAGACGGGTGCTCGGCTCCAATACATGCCGGAGGACGGCGCGGCTGGGACATCAGGCGCTGTTCTGGGGTCGGCGAGAGGTGGGAATGGAGTATGAGCAACTGCACCCCGCACAATGGCGGCGGGCCGGCGAGTAACTGTCGGTGGGGCGGAAGTACCGGGGCGGGCCGCTATAGCGGAGGTAGAACGGAGACCTGTTGGTCGCCGGGTTGTGTTACTCCCACTACCCGTCTCCTTACCGCTCCCGGCTGACGAGTCCTGAAGCTCGCGTGTGGCAGGTCCAGAAGCGGCCGCGCCCACCCCTGGGACCGGCTCACCATTTTCCGCACTACTCGGGTGTCGTGCTGAGGTCGGCGTTGTGGTTTTGGAAGAGGAAGCAAAGGAGGCCTGCGAGGCTGAGAGTGTGGCCGAGAGTGAGGCCGAAGCGGGGGCGGAACCGGCTGCGGCCGACGACTGCGAGCGTTGGCGGATCGAGAGCTCCGAGGGTTTGCGGCGGCGATCCTGACTCTTGGACGATAAGTGCCCAGGTGTGTGGGAGCGGGGTATTGGGGGGGCGCGGTCGAGGGTCTCGCCGGCCTCGTCGAAGTCAGCTGGAGATCTGGCATCGGTTGGTGACGCTGAAGGCGCTATCCGCTGTGAACGCACAATCTTAGGCTTCTGCGGTGACGATGGGGCCCGGTCTCGTCCTGCTCCTCCTGGTCCTCCTCTGCCGGCGACCTGGTCAGCCATTGTGGGGTTGTATGATCATGTCTCAAATGTCAACAACAGCAAGCACGGACGACGACGGCTTGGGGAGGGCAGGGGAGTTGAACGTTGGGAATCGCTCGATCGGGGGCCGGGACTGGAAGGCGAAAGTCCAGAAAAAATAAACCAAAGGAGAAACGTGAGCCGCACAGTAGGCCAAGGATCAGGGCTGCATGCAAGAAAGTTTGAGAAGGGCAAAAAAAAAAAAGGAGTGGACGGAGGTTTGTCGCTGCTCGCCGGAGCTGGTCAGGAGAACTAGAATGTCACTGGAAGGCACCCGTTTCTGTCGCAGATTCGGACGGTCAGCCCCAGCTCGCGGCTGCACGCGGAATCTCTTCAAACATGGCAGGGGCCCCTCCAATGTTATTAGCGGCGCGTGTGGTGCCACACCCCGCGCCTCATCCTCCCCCACACTTTTGCGGGAGCTGCCCCGTTTTGTGTCGGCTTGCCTAACAGACATTGACAATAAGTGTCAACCACTGGCCTTCTTTTCAGAGGACACATGCGATCCATACCCCAGCGGGATGCTCTGTTACGGTTAAAACTTCTATCCAAGCGACCATACGGCAAAATCCGTCAGGCTAGAGAGAATCGATCTGGAAGCTTGTGTCCGACACCTCGCAGATTATTTTCTCCGCAGGTCTCTCGCATCTGTGCCCATGCATATTCCCATATAATTAATTCGTTGACCAAAGCGGCGAAGATTGCTTCGCATGGTGGTCGGTAACGTAGGCGCTCCTGTACCTATGTCGTAGCTAGGTAGCTGCCAATTTTTTCTATCTGTCACGAGCTTGAGGTGCAGAGTCGAGGGAGGCGAGTGCATAGGCAGCTCCTAGCTAGCTGCCGAGCAGTGGAAGCTCTCGAGAGGCGAAACGTCACGGCGAGAACCAGTGGGTAAGGTACGGAGCAGCTCAGCCTCATCTGCTGCAATCAGCCAGGTGTGAGTTAGCTCTGCCAATTTACATGGTACAGGCACACTCGGCTCTTCTCGAGAAGGAAACAACATGCATTACTGAAGCCTCAAGGTTGCAACTTCCAGTCTTCAATTCCCGGTTGGTCCCCTTGTGTAACCTAGAGCTACCACGCGACCCCGCTGTGGGTCAATTCAACCACGCCAGACGCGAAGCATTAAAAAATTCCCCCACATTTCTTTTGTACTACTCTCCCGCAATTCATGACCAGCAGCTTCACATCATGGGATCACAAGAAGACAGAGATCGGCCTACTGACGGCATCACTGGCACTGCCGAGGGCGAGCCGGCTACTAAGCGGATAAAGCTTGACATGTCCACTGAGTCCATTGAGACGTCTCAAGATGGGAGCTCCCAGCAGCCGCCAAGACAGAGAGTCAAGGGTTTGGCTTCGATCAAGCAGGAGTAAGCTACCAGCTTACCATTGAAGTTGCTGGTGAGACATAGCTTGCTGATCGTCGTCCCAGATATCTCATCACCGCTCCAGGACAGGCAGATCGGTCCGATGTTGCCGAAGTCATTGACGATGACGCTGCCGAGGGCAGGACGGCCCCCGAGCCGGCAGCTGGCCAACAAAAAATCCAAAAAGGCGGCAAACGCAAAAAGCAGAAGGGGCAGAACAAGGAACGAGAGTTTGGTATATTTGCTGATGCCGAACGTCTGTGTAACTCCGTTGCATGGACCCCCGAGTTCTCGCCCAGACCATGCAAAGCTGGTGACCGCTGCAACGCCCTCCATGACATCCGCAAGTATCTCAAAGAGGGTCGGCGAGCCGACCTGGAGGTTTTCGGTGGTAAGTGCCCCGTGTGGGAGACGCACGGGAGATGTCCCTCAGGTTGGCGTTGTCTATTCCTGTCCAGTCACGTGAAAGAAGTTGAGCACGATGACGGCCGCAAGGAACTAGTGCTGGTGGAGGATGCCAGCAAGTCAAGCAGAGATGATGACGAGGCGGGTGAGACGAGGCCAGGTGTCTACAATATTGTCCCTCCTCAGATCAAGTTCGACCTCTCGAGAAAACGAGTGACCTTGGAGAAATCCAACAAGTACCTGGAGTGGCTCGCCAAGGATACGGAGAAGTACAAGAATCACCACCATCGGCAAAAGGACGACGTTGATGAGACTCGTGATTACAAAGCCCAGTATGTTGAGCCTCCTCTCAAGCCGTCGGAGAAAAGGCGCATCTACTTTGGCCGCGAAACACCAGTACTCGCACCCCTGACGACGCAAGGCAATCTCCCCTTTCGCCGTCTTTGCGTTGAGTTGGGCGCCCAGGTTACATATTCGGAGATGGCTCTCGGGCTCCCGTTGCTTCAGGGACAAAAGGCGGATTGGACTCTAATGAGAGCACACGAGAGCGAGATAACACCTCCTGCTTTCAACCCCACCGCTCCAGTTCCCAGAGGCTACGACAACTCCAAGGATCTCAAGTTCGGCGTACAAATCACAGCGAATGCTCCATGGATCGCCATCAAGTCGGCTGAGACCTTGACTCGGTTCCTCCCGCATCTGCGCTTTATCGATGTTAACTGCGGCTGCCCCATCGACATGATTTACAAATCCGGCGCCGGTTCTGCCCTCTTGGACGCGCCTTCGAAGCTTGAAAGAATGATCAGGGGGATGAACACTGTTTCGGGCGAGATCCCCATCACGGCAAAGATTCGGATGGGTGTCAGGGACGACAGGCTGACAGCACAAAAACTGATTGAGAGACTTGCCCTAGGTGACATGGACATCCGTAATCAAATCGGCGCTCCTGGCTGCGCCGCTGTGACGCTACATGGCAGGACGCGGCAGCAACGATACACCAAAGCGGCTGACTGGAGCTACATTGCAGAATGTGCGGCCCTGATTAAACAGTACAACAAGACCAAGGACAGTTTGCAGGACACGATCCGGGAGGCAGAGGAGAACACCCTACCCAACGGAGGGCACATGTACTTCGTGGGCAACGGCGATTGCTACTCGCATGTGGAATATTTTGAGCACCTGGACAACGCGAAGGTAGACAGCGTCATGATTGGCCGCGGTGCTATTGTGAAGCCGTGGATCTTTGAGGAAATCGAAAAGGGGCAATACCTCGACAAGTCAGCATCGGAGCGACTGACTTACATTGAGAAGTTTGCGCGCTACGGTATGGAGGCTTGGGGTTCTGACGAGCTCGGCTTGAACTATACACGTCGTTTCATGCTCGAGTTTCTCAGTTTCTTCCATCGTTATGTCCCCGTTGGCCTTCTAGAATACTTCCCACCGAGTCTCAACGATCGTCCTCCGGCATATCGTGGTCGCGACGATCTCGAGACACTCCTGGCAAGTAAGAATTACAAGGACTGGATCAAGATCAGGTAAGACACATGGACGCTTCACCGCCGGTACGGAAGAGGCAGCCGCTAACGCAGATCAGTGAGATGTTTTTGGGCCCTGCATCGCCCTCGTTCAAGTTCCAGCCAAAGCACAAATCCAACAGCTACGAGATCGAAGCGGAAGGATGAAGGGCCCAGGGGCGCAGTCTAGTGGTACAGCGCCGCATCGTGCAGTAGCCTGTCGCATACTGATCCGGAGGGGGAAATGTCTTTGTTCTAGGCCCATTCTTGGTGAGGTATCCGTGTCGCGGGAACACAGAGAAAACTGCGGTTCAGTTAAGGTCCGAGGCCCTTGTTCATATGACCTGGCCAGTGTTGCGACGGTGAGGCATGTGGCTCCACGAAAGAGCGGTGAGGATGAATACGCCTTGGGTTAAGCATGACATGTTTGAAGTTGTAAGTCTATTGCGACCAATCTCCCAAGGTTGTATAAATATGGCAGGGGAGCGTGGGCCATCCTCAGGGGATGTCTGTTGCACGACATGGCGTATCGGGTCATCAGAGCTCTTCGTCTGCGCTAGTATCATCACCCAATTGTATTGGGCTCAAAGGGAGCTTTTGATGAAACTGGGCCATCGGCGTCGATCTGCACATGTTGCCCCACCATCGAGTGATGATCGAGGATGAGATTGGACATGGTTATACAAGACAGGCGGGCCGGAAGAAAGAGCCTGGGTGGGAGGATTAGGTGTAAGCTGCAAAAATAAAAAATGTGCCATTTCTGTTCGGTGCCGTTCAAAGACGGTCCATAACCTCGCATCGCCAGTACGGAGACAATGCAAATGCATGATCAATCCAGGAGAGCACTTGCCCAGGCACCAGATTGTGCCAGTCCAGAACCCCATTCACACACTGCGAAGCTTCGAGACTGTAACGCAACATGATACATACAGGTAGCAAAGTGATAAGACCTAATCTCTATCACGCGTTGCATTCGCAACACGAACGAGACACATCCACACACGCACGTGTGCGTGCATCTCCCCACCGTTACAGTTCCCTTTCCTAAGATGCCTGCCTACCTATCTGACCGTCTGTACACAACACTCCTATTGTCACCGGTCGAGGTCACTACCCGGGCCAACCGCTTTGCCTTACCTGGTGGTGACGATGAAGCGGAATGGTACCGCAGTGATCTGAGCAGTGTGGCTACAGAAAGTAAGAAGTGTTGTTTACTCCCGCTGCACCTGTGTCCCCTTGCCCTACTGTCTGCTGTGCGACGTCAAAACAGGCATTCCGACCTGCTCCTATCGGATTTGCTCCTACCTGGGGTGTAACGCAGCCTTTCTCGCCTTTTTCTTCATCGACCCCTTTGGTGTGCCACTGAGCGATGTAAGCTACTTTGCAGTGAGAGATGGAATACAGTCCACATATTCCTTTCTGTCATCTATTGTGTGTCTTTTGCTCTTTTCGGGGGGGGGGGGGGGGTTGCCGAATTAATTTTAT
>Ga0247765_1000027_pt1 | contig 99454 bp, 109 predicted proteins | sample UWRJL106311C6_FD_179949 | JGI IMG/M metagenome (GOLD analysis project Ga0247765, IMG submission 179949) | Plant litter microbial communities from Arlington Agricultural Research Station in Wisconsin, United States - UWRJ-L106-311C-6 | ecosystem: Environmental > Terrestrial > Plant litter >... | reverse complement strand
GGGAGTTGGTTCTTTCGGTGAGGGTTGGGGGTAAAGTTGGTTGGGTGCACCAAGACTGACGGTGAACAGTACCCGCTACACCTCTTGAATCTATCCAGTGTGTGCGATCTGGAGACAAAAATTACCACTGGTGATCAGCTGCGTCAATTGGATGCCCGACGGTTTAGGGCAAATATTATCAGTGGGTTTGCCCCGTTTCTCATCTGTTGCGGCGGAGGGATGTGGCGGACAACTAACAGAGAGAGCCTCAGTCGGCGGCGTCCCTCCATACGAGGAGGAAACGTGGAAATCCATCAAGCTTATCCCCATGAAAGAAAGCCAGCGGACGGCTGCGTCGTTTCATGTGTCGTGCAGAACGGTGAGGTATGTTCTGAACTATCTCTCTTTTCTGCCATTCAAGGTGTCACCGACATTTCCCTCTAACACACCCCAGATGCAAAATGCCCAACGTCGACCAAGACACCGGCCTCCGCCACCCCGCTGAACCAGATCGGTCCCTACGGGAACACCGTGAAGTCGACAGCGGCGCCAAGAACAAGGGCTGTCTCGGGATGCAGCTTACGCCATTGTTCAGCGACTTTGACAGCAACGGCAATGTCAAGACGCCCAAGAAGCCACTACCCAGTGAGGCCCTTGAGATGTGGATCGAGGTGGGCAGTTCTCTGGAGGTGCTGAGTCAGGGAGAGCATGTTTATATTGCGCAATGATTGGGTGGTTCATTTTATTTGCATACAAGCCCATACAGTTGTGAGGTAAATGATTCTGATGATGCAGCGAGAGAGTCGACCGCGGGGATATATGGACGTAGACATCAGAACGAAAGAGAAAAAGATCGCCCATGGTATAGACTTCAGGTAATGAACCGCAGGCCCCGAGTCATTCAGTATATATAGTATCAAGCAGAAAGATAAAGTGACAGAGGTAAACACGCCGACTGGATATTACAACACCAAAAACATCCATCCCATCCTATCCCACCATGTGCCGACCCAAACAGTCTGATTCGCCATCACTAATCCATCCCATTCAATTCCAGTCACAGTTACTAACCACCCATACTTTGCCATGCTATGCAACCAAAATATATATCCCTTGCTTCAAGCATCCACCCATTAGCCAAGCCTTACCCTTGAAGCTCACCCGTCCTGCCCAAACTCCAGACCAGAACCCCCGCAAGCAAGATGTATATACACGCCCCAACTACAGTCATTTCAAGTCTGCCGGCGTTAGCGCCTGCACCATACTGGTACCCTCGCTGAATCTGGTCCTGAAGATGCGGTTTGCATTCTGGAACATGCCGTCTTTGAGACTGACAACGATGAACTGGGAGCCCTTGAAGCGTGTCTTGATCAGGCGACCAATATTTTGAGTATGTGATAGATCCAGAGCAGCATCAACTTCGTCTAGAATGTACATGGGGGCGGGCTTGAACTGGAGTAGAGCCATGATGAGGGAGAGAGCGATGAGTGACCTGTTCTGATTTTAGCACGCCTGAGGTATTTTGATTCCGATACGGCCAGGAGAATTGGCATACCTTTGTCCACCACTCAGCTCTGTCAAGCTCTGCTTCCATACCTTGCCCAGGCACACCTTGACCTCGAGCCCGTCACTGATCGTCTTACCCTCGGGAGGATCTAGCTTTGCGAAGCTACCCGGAAGGAGCTCGTTGAATATTTGGCCGAAATCAGCGTTGACCTTCTGCCACGTCTCCTGTAGAGCCTTTTTCTTGTAGTTGTCAAGGCTGGCAATAGTCTCTTCAATCTTGCGTTTGTCCTTGATGACTGTTCTCATCATGTGCTTCAGCGACGCCTCCTTCTTCTCGACCGAGTCAATCGTGTTCATGACCTTTGGGTTGATCTTCTTTCGGAGTCCCTGGCTCCTCTCCGTCAGGTTTCTTAGAGTCGCTTTGCACTCGGCGATGTTTTGCCCCTTGAAGTCGTACGGTGTCCCAGGCCGACCAAACTGCTCTTTCGCATCGGCAATCCACTCGTGTTGCTCCTCCATGTGCGCCACGGCTTGGACAGCCGCTTGCTGCTCCTTGTGGAAGCGATCGACTTGATGGCCAAGGCGCTGCATCTCAAGTGCCTCCTCCGCGATTCTCGCATTCTTGGACCTCGTGGCCTCCTCGAGCGCTCGCAGCTCGTCATCAAAGACATGGAGCTTGGTACGTTCCTCGTCAAGTTGTGCCTGCGCAGTGTCATGCGTTTCCTTAACCTTGCTCTGCTGCCTTGCGAGGTCCTCTAGCTCTTCATGTTGAGCCTTGAGCGCAAGGTCCGTCTCTTGCAACTGCTCGCGAGCCGAAGCCAGGTCACCACCCACCTGTTCGGAATCCAGCTGGGCATTTTGGACCTCCTTCTGAAGTGTCTTAGTCGAGGCAGACATCTTTTCAACCGAGGCTCGTAGTTTATCCACCGAGGCCTGGAGCTCGATAAGCTTAGCGTCCTTGTTGTTGTCAAAATCCTTCATGTCTTTCTCGATGCGCTTGACGTCGGCGCTTGCCTCAGCATGCCGCTTCTTCGCCTCAACGACCGATTCTTTCAGCTGCACAATTGTCGTCTTCATGTTTTCTACTTCTTGAATAATCGAAGATGACGAGTTGCTGCTGATCTGCTCCTCTGCCAGCTTGATCTCATGCATCTTGAGGTCAAGTTCCTGCTTGATCTTCTTGGCATGGTCGAGCTTCGACTTCTCCCGCGAGATGCGTGACCGCAGAGCTTGGAGAGTGGCCTCGGCCTCCTTGAGTTGCCTGGTGATGTCGTTCAATTTCTGAAGCGTGACCAAGACCCCGCTGGAGTTGGGTGAACTGCCGCCTGACAGAGTGCCTGAGGGGTCATAGGCATCGCCTTCTAGAGTAATGCTGCGCATCCTCACATTGGGATCGAAAGTTACCTTCTTCGCCGTCTCTGCATCGGCGCAGATCAGTGTGTTGCCAAAGACGTACTCCATAGCGGCAGAGACCTCGCTATCATACCCGACGAGGGACAGCGCCAAGTCGACCTTGCCAGGTGAGATCTTTTGCGCCGTTGCAATAGTCTGCGCCGAAGCCTTGAATGCAGCAATCTTGTTGAGCGGGATGATGGTGACGCGCTTCCGGAGCTTGCCGTCCTTCAGCAGCTGTGTGCCTGTTACTTCAGTATCCACAACAACGTTGTAAAGACGACCACCGGCGCAGATCTCCAGAGCAGTGCCAGCTGCGGTATGCTGTTTATCCAGTGTAAAGAGCTGGGCTACCAAGCCCTTGACCTTTGATCGGTCAAAGTTTGGCACTGGGTCCGAATAATTGAAGTCGATGTTGGCAACCTTGCGCTTCAGTGCGTCAGACTCTTGGCACAAGCTCCGGATCTTCTGCTGGAGGGAACTCTCCTCCTTGTACATCTCTTCCTCAGTACCCGGCTGGAAACCCAGTTTCCCAAGCTCCTTTTCCAGCTTCTGAGCCTGGGCCTTGAGAACATCAATGTCCTTCAGAAGACCGGCGTTTTGTTCCTTTGCCTTCTTGGCGCGCGGTTCCTCCTCCTTGATCCTCTTTTCGAGGTGGGTAATCTTGATTTTCGCTTGTTCCTGTTCGGTGATGGCGACCGTGGCGCGATTTCTCGCGTCCTGCAATTGCCCCTGGTACCCATTTTCCTGGCCTTCCTTGGATGCCACGCCGGTCTGCAGTGTTTGGAGCAGCTCCTCTTTGGACTCTGCTTCCTGGCTCTGCTTCTCCATGGCCTCTTTCGCGGCGTCATACTTAGTCTTAATCTTTTCGTACGCCTTTGTCTTCTCCTTCAGGGTTGCCTCGAGCTCGGCGACGGTCCTTTCGACGGCGGTTCTTCGTTCCTGTTCCTCGGCCATACTGCTGCGCTTCAGATCAACCACGGTCGCCAATCGAACAAGTTCATTAGAATGCTTCTTCACCGCCTCCTCAAGTGCCTGGGCTTTCCCTCCTTTGCGAAGCTCCTTGTCGCGCTGCGCTTTTACTCTTTGGACATCTTCTTCCAAGTGAGATATTTCGCTCTTTAACCGCAGCGCTGATTCTTCGAGGTCCTTCTGACGCTGCTTCTTGGCCTTGAGATCTGACGCAGACTGCTGTAGTTTTTCCTGGTTCCGGATGTAGTCGTGAGCCACCACGACGCGAGTTAGACGTTCAAGGTCGTTTTGCGTCTGCTGGAAGTCCAGGAACGCGCGCTTCTCGGTGCGGAGCTTTTCTAGCTTGGGCTCGATCTCGTCGCGCAGCAACTCGGAGATCTCCTGAAGCTTCAAGTCCTTTTTAGCCATAGTCTTGAAGGCTTTGTCCCTCCGGTCTTCGAACATGCGAGTGCCGGCTGCCTCCTCAATCATGGCGAGGATCTCGACAGCTTTCATGTTGAGGACCTTGGTGATGCGGCCCTGCATGATGAGGAAGTTGGGGTTATTGATGTTTAGCTGCACCGACTGAAACAGGTTCTGGACCGTCTGCTGTTGAGCGCGGTGACCATTGATGAGGTACTTTGTGGTGCCGCCGAGCACGATCTGACGTGTTACGCTGATGGTGGCATAGTCGTCAAAGCCGATGGGGGAGCGCTTCTTGTCGCGGTTGTCAAAGACGATGGTGACGCTAGCTTTGGTGACGCCGGCTTGACCGCGCTTGTAGATGAGATCCTGGAGGTTCTGGGCGCGCACTGTCGACATATTGGTGATGCCGAGCACGAAGCAGATGGCGTCGAGGATGTTGGACTTTCCCGAGCCATTGAGGCCGGTAATCGAATTGAAGCTCTCATCCCATCCTGAAATCACGGTGCGCACTGCGTACGACTTAAAGCCCTATCGATCGTTCCAGTTAGCTGATGTCGGTTAAGAGCACAGTCGCCGGCGCAAATCAAGGTGCCCAAATCCAGACAAATGTTCGAAATTGCAAGATTCGGGTTGCAACGTCTTGGAAGGCTTACGTCGATGATAAGTTCCGTCACCCTCATTGTCGGCGCCGTCTTTATCGTCGTCGATGGGGTATCTTGTTCGGGTGGTGTCGAAGTCGACTCGACAATGCTCAGACACGGCCGCGCCTGCCTGCGCTTTCCAAAATGTTTTTGTTTACTTTCCCGCTTTGCAAGCGCTGCAGGGAGCACCCCGCATCGGCCCACTCAAAGCCAGCGCGTCTAGGCGGGCGCCTGGTCTGTGCGGCCAACAGCCAAGCGCCCGCCTTGGGTTACTGCCGCCATTGCACCGGCTGTGCGTCAAGGCTTAAGTCCGACAGGGTAAAAATTGTAAGGTTGATTGAAGATTATTTGGAAGGTCCCTAGTGATTGTACTTATAATTTGTATATTGACGCATTTCATTTTCAAGGCAAAGAGTTGATAGCTAGAGATACGTTTCAAGTATGGTATTACGTTGGTGGAACAAGGGAAACAGAGATAAAAGCTGCTACTGGTTATGGGTAAAATTGCAAGATCGAGAAAAAGAGAATAATTCCAAGAGGTGTGCAACTCATTAAATTTGTATAGCGTCGATATCTTCAAATATAAATGGTTTATCGAAACCCAAATGTATTTTTTTTCCTTCCGTTTTTTAACGCGCAGTTCCATGGATGGATATTTACTCCCAGAGTCTCCGGCTAGTGAATTGAGGGCCTTGGCACCCGACACTGGTTTCGCTGCGCTCTCCACCTCTCCACCTCTCTTCTTCACAGACAACTCTAGATAGTGTATTCCGGGGAGCTAACTCCCGCAATGCCCAAGAGTGCTGCTGCATATCTGCTTGTCGATAACGCATCAATCTCGTTCCTCTCCGGTGCACTGTTGTGGTGTATCAAGAAGGCAAGTGTACCTCTGCGCAATTCTTGGAACTGAGCAGTTCCGATGCCCTGCCCAGCTTTGGAGCTTCCTCTCTCTGCCGAATGCGAGAATGGCTTCCGTGCGCGTATCTATGCCACGTGCGCGCTCTCCAGCATGCTATCATGATATTGCACATGCAGCTGTGCTCTGACGGGCAATCCGACCTGTCACGCCACCCCTGATGTCAGCCTCACGCACTCGACATAAATCACCGCCAACGCAACTTAAAAGCAGCCAGGCTTGCTGATTCACACTGTTTCGCCAGAAAATGCACAGGAAATCATAATGTCACAAACTACTTCCCTCTTCATCGGAATATGGCCACATATCCTAGCCCCGGTTGTGTTCCTTGTCCTCTTTACTACGCCTCCGTCCCCCTTGCGCCGGATCGTCTACTTCTCAGTTTTCCTCACCTTTGCCTATCTATGCTTCTCAAAACTGCCTATCCCGCCTGGGTGGGCCCGCCTGCAGCTCGCTGTCTCGCTCGTCTGGATGTACTACCTTGACTGGCTCGCCAAGATGTTGTTACGTCGGCCTGAACACGACTTTTGGAGGGTTGGTCGTCCGGCCCACGAGGCAGAGAAGCTGCCTCTTGGGTGGGAGAAGCTTTCTTGGGCCTTCTCCCTGCTTTCGACGCCGAGAGGCGTTGGGTGGAATTTCCAGATCCCGAATTTGCGACCCCGAACTAAGTTGCTGGGGAGGTGGTGGTTTGTGGCGGGACAGGTTGGTCGGGTAATCATCCTGACTGCTTTCTCCGGCTGGCTTGGACGAGAAATGGTCAATTGGAACTCCTCGTCTGAGGGATTCTGGAGGGCGTTGCTGGTACCACTTGTGGGGATGAAATGCTGGTCGGATGCCGAGTCACAGTATGCGCTGTTTGACGCGGTACTCGTATTGGTGGGAGTGGCAGAAGAAAAGGTACACGCAAACCCCAAAAGATCTATGATAGGGTAACTGACAAGTTACATAGGATTGTATTCCACTTTTTGGAAACAACCTTACACAGCTGGACAGTCTACGGGAATTCTGGGGGCAATTATGGCATCAGAACTTCCGCATGGTAAACCTCACCTTCCCTGATCTTGGAGATGGCAGGCTGACATTACTCAAAGCTGTTTCAAGATTGCGGCCGCGCTGTATGTCGCCTGGTCGGCATCCGTGGCCATACGCAGCTTTACTGGGCTGTCCAGGTCTGGTCTGGCTTCCTCATCTCTGGGGCTGTTCATGCCTTGGCAATATCATCAATTTCAACAGACGAAGTCACAATCGACAAAGCTGCACAGTTCCGAGCACTTTTTATTTTCTTCGTTCTCCAGGCCGTGGGGGTCACACTCGAGGGGTTGTTTCTAGATACACCAGTCAGAGACCTCACGCTTTACGAGGTTGGTCTCGAAGACGAAATGTTAATTGGGAGGATCTGGACTTTTGGTTGGCTTTTGTTCTCGGGTTATTGGGCCCTGGAGAGCCGGCTCCGCGCCAATTGGAGTCCATTGGCCATGATTGTTCTCTTGACTCCGACTCTGAAGAGAGACTGGACCCAGAGCCGGGCCTAGCGGTTGTGATATATCTCGTCGACCAGTTACAGCCTAAACAGGGAGGTAGGTGATACTGATAATTACATAATCACGTGTCCATCGTGGTGCCTCGGATGTCTTGTTGTCGAGCCAATGTTTGCTTCAGTGCGGAAGTTCAAAGAGGTTCGCGATATTTTGGCTGTGATGTCAGCATGTGAGAGAAAGGAGAAAGGTGTCTACCTATACATGAGGCGCGGAAAGCTTGCGGTGGCTGACTGCTGAAGAGGGCGGTCTTGGCATTGTTTGGCCACCTGGCCTTCCCTGGAAAGTGCGCCGAACTCCCCGCAGCACCCGCACCCAGCCGCGTCAAACCTGGCCCAGGCCCCTAAAAACCCCCGCAAAGCCCGAACAGGAGGAACAGGGAGAGGGGTGGAAACGTCCGTTGTCTCCTGCATCGCCTTGTTTCTTGACTTTTTGTCTCTATTTGTCTCCATTGTCGAATCCTCAAGACCATTATATTCGTGCCCCCATATTGGTATTTTGATTCTTTTTGTGCCCCTTTCAATTCCATGATACCCCTACTAGACGCTCTTTCTCTGCCTGGGGTCGCTGCCACCTGCTGATTCAGGCCTCCCGGATTCCACTTCCACCTGTTTCAATCAAGCTTCAATCGCAGGACATCGCGCGGCCGACCACAAACCCCCCTTACCGCTCCGGGAAGCCGAATACATCTGATGCAAACTCGTCTGCTGTGCCGCCATCCCAGCGCTCCGAGGATCGCGGTCTCCTCTGGCCACAAGACGACGCAATGATATCATCGAGCGCTGGCCTCACGTCGTCGTCATCATCGAGCACCCTCGCACCTGCCGCCCGCGATCCGGATGCCCGCCCTCGCAATCGCCGCCTTCTCTCAAAAAACAGTGCTGCAGGCACTTCCTCATCAACATTTACAAGCTCTGGCCATTCTCCGACCCGTGATGCCTCCCCTATCCCTGCCGCGCACATCGGTTCTGTCACAGGCCGCAATGACCGCAGTACCGAGATCGCTCAGTCCCGCGGCAAGAGCCCCGCAGCGAGCCGTGGCCTGTTCGAAAGTTCTTGGACTCCCAGCTGGGCCTCGGTTCAGGATTTTGCCACGTCATTACTTGGTGGAGGCGGGGGCGGAGGTAGTGGCAGCGATGCGAGATGGTCAACCAGCCAAGATGTAAGCCAGACACGAAGGAGCCCTAGGCGGCAGGCCAGCTACGGAAATGTATCCCAGAGGAAGAAGGATATGTGGGGTCCGGAACCACCGGCCGAGGGCAGACCGCGACTGCAGGATGTTGCCGCGGGACCCATGGCCGAAAGGGAGGCTGCGCTGCGGGCTATAAGGACAGCAAGTGTTCTGGAGAGTCACGAAGGGGTAAACTGCGGGCTGGACGTGGCTGGGAAATTCAAGAGGAGGAACTCAGACGAGGATTTGCGAGGATCCACTGCACAGGAGCAAGACATGGGCGAGCATCTCGTGTATATTCACCACGTACAGCCGAACGACACGTATGCAGGCATCGTACTCAAGTACAAGTGTCGGGAAGATGCTTTTCGGAAGGCCAACGGCCTCTGGTCGCGGGACGGCATCCAGATCCGGAAATGGCTGGCACTGCCGGTCGACGCTTGCGAGATCAGGGGCCGTCCGTGCCAGGGACCTTCGTCTCCGAACGTGGGGGTCGACTTGCTGGCACGCACTCCCGAGGAAACCGACCCCTTCGGAGGGCCTATCAGCAACAGTGGATATTTTTTTACTAACGGCTACGCTGAAAATCACAAAGATCATGATGACGATCGACCATGGACACATGTCCGCTGGGTCGCCATCGACAATAGCCCCCAACCTATCGAGGTTGCCCGGATTCCGCGAAAAGCCTTAGGGTTCTTCCCCCCTCGCCGGAAGAAGAGCATTCACACGACTTCGACGCTTTCCACCCCCCGCGGTTCCGTCGATGTTCCCAGCACCCGCCTAGGATCCGATCCAGGGGTGGGCGGCCTCAACAGCCCCAGCAGCTCCTCCTCCCGCCGCCCCAGTGTGTTATCTGCACGACCTGAACTTACATCATCAACGTCCCGTACCCGGGTCAGCAGCGTTGGCGCTGGTGGTGACGATCGTCTCAAGCCAGCCTGGATGCGGCGGCCTGGCGGGGTTGGCTCGTTAGGGAGAAATGTGCGTGCGCCAGGTCCAGAACGCGACTATTTCAATTCGTGGACCAAGAAGCATCTACCCGGTCTTACAATGGATTCGCTGCCGTCGATGTCCGTCATGGGGTCGGAGCGCGCGCGTCTTGGCTTCACGAGCGTGGCTGATGAAACTAATGTCGTCATTGTAGAGAGTCCGTTTGCTGATGGTCATAAGGCTGGCTCCGCCACTACTGGTGGCGGCGCGCAGGGAACGGGACTCGACAAGGCGGCCGCTGCTATTGAGACGTGGCTTCGCGGAGCCTTCACAAAAAGGCCCGGAACGCCCGTGCTTGGTCCGAGGCGGGGGACGGGGATTGAATCTCTCGAGGGTGAAGGCGACTTGATCGAGCTGGCGGATACAAACAGCGATGATGGATGGGGAGAGGCGAGCGGCCTCGCTGACCCGGACGGTAATCTGTTAGACCAGGAAGTCTTTGGGCCTGTCGGGACAGGATGGAGTACCTCTGATGGAGGGATCGCGAGGGGGAGGAACACGGCCAGGGAGACGGCTGGGAAGGACAACAAGAAGGACTAACAGTTGCTCTTAAGTAAGGGGATCGGCCAAAAGAGCAAGGGGGCGAGCCAGCTTGGAATTACTGGGTGCAGGAGCATTCTTTGCTTGTGCTCGGGCGTTGGCGAGTAGGTCGGGCGGAACTGGCTTGCGACCATTGGATTCTGCGGTTGCATTTCGTTTTCGTATATACTTGGCAAATCCAGCAGACAAGACATTATACCACAGGATGTTAGGGTACATGAATAGATTTGCTCTTCCGGTAAGGAGAGTGTTTCGCTGAGGCTGAGACAGTCATGAGAGGATAAGGGCTGCGAGAGTTGACCAGGCAAGACAACCAATGAGACAATTCTGTATCGAAAAAAAGTGCGTTTTCGACTGATACTAGTTTGGAATAGCCTGTTCTTTGCGGACATGTCCATCTGAACTTCCTCGTTTGATGGCTAACATGTTAAGGTAGTCCAGGTGGCTGCGAAGAAGTAGCTCCTAGATGGCGTCGAGTTGCGGCGAGGATCCGCGCGCTACGACCGATAAGCTTATCGCTCCGGTGCCAGTTAACCTACAGTGTGGACGCCCCCACTGCACTTGGCGAACCAACGCAAAGCCGCTATCTCGTGGAACACCCCAACACCCGAGGTCAAATGCCAGACAAGACATGCCCATCTGTATCGAGTGCCGATACCCGGTTAAGACGCTATGGCGCGAGGGCGCCGGCGACAAAGCGGGCGGACACAACATCCGGCTGACGGTATGCAAGAACTGCGGCCGCTTCTGCGACAAGTACGTCGAACACGACTTTGTCGTCCTGTTCATCGACCTCGTCCTTATCAAGCCCCAGGTCTACCGACACCTACTGCACAACACGTTGATGAAGGACGAGGATGAGTTTGCCGTATGTTTTTGTCTTTTCCCCTCTACTCTCCTCTTCGCTTTTCGATCTCTGGCTAACAGGAGCAAAAGCCGTCCATCATCCGTCTCGGCATCCTACTCCTCCTCTTCGACGTCTACTTAACCTGGGCGCGCATCGAGCGCGCCGCCATTCCCTCTCCCACCGCTTTCTCGGACCCAACCTCGTTCCCCCAACCTAACAACACCACCCCCTTCGGCACCAACTTCAACCGCCTCGCCGCCCAACCCATCGTCTACCAATACATATTCTTCCTTGTCCTCTGCACGCTCTCCACGCTGGCCTTCCACGCCTCGATCCGCTTCCTCACCTCCTCGCGATACTCGCCGCTCGCGGCGTGCAGGCTTCTCCCGCGCTACACAAGACCCAACTCGGTGTCGACGGCGCTGCTGGTGAGTTCGTCGACGAAGCTTTTTCCCATTCTCATGGTCATCTGGGAGTATGATGTGCCAGCGGCGGCGCGGAGTTTGGGCTGGGCGGTGGTGGCGAATAACGTGGAGGCGCTTAAGATCTTGTTGGATTGTGGGTATGGCGTTGCGGCGTTGCTGGCGACGGCGGGGGCGCTGAGTCGGTGGGCGATGGGACGAGCCGTGCTATGGGCGGCGGGGTTGGAAGGAGTGGATTCCGCGGGGGAAAGCAGCGTGGCAGAGGATGGAAGGGCGTTGGGGGCTTTACTGATATATGCAAAAGATTGGGCGGGGAGGTTAGCTGTGGGTTGATGCTTTTTTTTTCTGCATGATTGCATAGCGATATGGGTTGGTGATGTTTTGGGCCGGCGCATTGGGGTTCTGATAATCCGAACGGATCTAACCAGCCCCCTCGGAATTATGTTATTACATAGACTGGTTAAACCTCATCCTCTCTGCTCCATCGTCCATCCGTCTAATCTCGATACTAATTGATTACACAAAGTAACTGTACCTCTATAACATGGCCTCAACCACGTATAGTGGCAGAATAGACAGCCATGTTCCATCCCGAGAGCACACGATATCCCGAGACAGAACGGAAAACATAAACGCCATCCGAGTGAGTCCTAAGATATGAAACGGTATCACAATGCAATCCATAGCGCAGCGAAGCCATTGGGTTCGGGTATTCATACAACCACATTAACAACAACATCCCCTTCCTCCGACTAACTCAATGGTTCAAAAAGTCCCTCCGCAAATCGGACCGTCTCGGTTCAATCAGTGGGTGCAGCTGCGCGAGAAAGGTAATTGCCCACATGAGGTAGCAGCTGACAAAGGTGAGGATGAGGGAGGAACGCCAAAGTCTGTATCTGGATCATTAGCGAAGTCCTGAGAATAATGGGGTGGAGAAGGTGGAAGGAGGAGGAGGGGGAAAGGAGGAGGGGGAAAGGAGCCGAGAAAAGCGTACACTTGGTTTTCTCCCTTTGGCGAAAAGAACCACGCGGCTATACACATGGCAGCGATGATGACGAGGCCGACAAAGATGCTATACCCATTTGCCATGGTTGCTGAGGCGTGTTTTGCTCTCTGGAATGCCCTTGCTCTCCGGATTGGTTGTTCTAGTCTTGTTTCGCCGGGCAGGCAGTGAAAGCTCGCTGCGTGTTCTTTGCGAGAAGCGGGTAGTGTGGGAGACGTGAGTTGAACTGAGCGAGTTCAGGTCGGGGTCGACCCGTCGAGGGAATTCCCAGGAGGATGCGCTTTTTGCGTGAACAAGATGGACGGGGATATAACAATGTCCGTTGGTTCGACTGTTTTGGGAACCCCAGACTGTCAGTTTTCCTCGGAAATCAGCGTTGTAGTCGTCGCCGTGTTAGTTTAGTTAGATAGTGTCCTGCGGCTACAAGCAAAGGACCGCTGTGTCGTCAGTCGAACAGACGGACCCCTGCCAGCTGCCAGCTGCAGGCTGCAGCAAGGGCCAAGCGGCAGATACAAATTCCGGTCCTAGCCCGGGCTTGGCATATGCTTATCTTATCGCAAGATCTTATCGGGCATCAGGGCAGTAGGCTTTGGTGGGGTGGACTTCACACGGTGCCCCCCTGACCTGTTGAACTGAAGCAAGACATTGAAGGTTCAGGAAGAATACCGGCCTGCAACCATGAAATTGGACACGAGGGCTATGCGCCATCTTACGGCGGAGGATTGGAAAGTCCTGGCAGCTGTTTGTTTCCCTCCTGTTTCATGCCGGAGTGATCAGGAGAATGTGGGAAGCTAATGATGCAATTCTCAGGTAGAACAAGGCACCAAGAACCATGAACTCGTGCCTACCCCCCTTATTGAGAGGTTGTCCCGTCTCCGGGGCGGCGCTAGCGGCGTGCGCAAGTCTATCTCGGCCCTTGCCAAGACGGGCCTCATCGGGCGCATGAAGGAGGCCAAGTACGACGGATACCGGTTGACCTATGGCGGTCTTGATTACCTCGCGCTGCACACGCATGCCTCCAAGCGCCATGTCTACAGCGTGGGAAGCCGCATCGGTGTCGGCAAGGAATCCGACATCATGATCGTCGCCGACGAGACTGGCGTACAGCGTGTTCTCAAGATCCACCGGTTAGGTCGCATATCGTTTCGCACCGTCAAGTCGAACCGCGACTACCTGCGCAAGAACCAGACCGGATCGTGGATGTACCTGTCGCGGCTGGCTGCGACCAAAGAGTTTGCTTTCATGACAGCCTTACGAGATGAAGGCTTCCCCGTGCCCGAACCCATCGCCCACTCGCGCCACACCATCGTCATGACACTCATCGATGCCCTCCCACTCCGTCAGATCTCCGCGGTGCCAGACCCAGCTTCCCTATACGCCGATCTCATCTCCCTCATCCTCCGCCTTGCCCGCCACGGCCTCATTCACGGCGACTTCAACGAGTTCAACATCCTCGTGAAGGAGGAGACCAAACCAACCTCCGACGACACACCAGAGCAACCCGCCGCCACCACTACGCTCACTCCCATACTAATTGACTTCCCCCAGATGGTCTCAATGGACCACTCAAACGCCGAAATGTACTTTGACCGCGATGTCGCCTGCATCAAGACCTTCTTCTCCCGCCGCTTCCACTTCACCCCCTCCGAGCCGGGGCCCTTCTTCGCCGATGCCAAAAAAACCGTCGGCCGAAACGGGGCGCGCCGTCTTGATGCCGCGCTGGAGGCATCTGGCTTCACCAAGAAGATGGCCAAGGATCTTGAGGCGGCGATCCGCGCGCAGCAGGAGGAGATCGTCGCCAAGAGCAGTGAAGGAGAAGAGGATGACGAAGAAGATGATGATGACCAAGAGGAAGAGGGAGGAGAGGAGGATAGGGAAGACGGTACACAACAGGAAGAATTAAGAGCGCTGGTGGTTGGAGACGGCAAGACATCCAACAAGTACAACCTGACGGGGAGCGAGCCCGCCATGGAGAGACTAGCTATCAGTGCAGATACCTGAATAAACCCATGAACTCGAGGTTCAATTCTAAGACTTAGAGATTTGATACGTGTTCACCGTGTCCGCCCGTCGGAGGGCTAGCAAGGATCGTGCCGCGAGTCGTGAGTGAAGTAATCTGGACAACAAACCCTATCCTAATTTATTATAGGATCACCACGTCTGTCTGTCGGAGAGACTGCTGGATTCATTGTCACCAGACGTGGGTCAGGCAAAAATCTCTTGTCCTGGAGCGGGCCAACATGATGCGAGCCTCCCCGTACCCAACCCTTGACGTAGAGATGCCTGGAGTAGATAGTGAGCAACAATCGCCACATATATGGGCCATGGAAGCGGGGGTCAGCCTGGTCCGAACTTCTGTGCGTCCATTACTGGATGTAGGCCTGGAGATGTTGGTGAACCTCGGGCCCTTGGGCTCGCTGCAACACTGCGCAACAGGTACCGCCCCGTCACCACCAAAGCACATTATCACCGAGCAGAAACATTAATCGAGGAGCGCCGTAAATTCTGAGTCCCAATCCTTCTCCATTCTTGACAATACTAACATGCTAGGCTTTTCCGTCTCATGACGCGCAATTCCACACTGACAATGTTGACAAAAGTACAAGTACAAACACAATTCCAGTGATAGACAGCCCACAACCCAGTTCCTCCCCATCGCTATCATTTCGCCAGAGCAAACTGAGGTGAAATATTATTCCCCGCGCAACGAGTAGAGCAGAGGGTTAATTATGTGAGCTGGCACAACCAGTAACTCGAATAGAAGAAAGAGGGAGAGCTCGAACACGAGCAAGCGCCGCCCGAAAATGAGGGAGTTGCGAAATATGCCTCCATAACCGTCAAATGAGAGAAAAGCCATAAAAGACATGTAAAACATAGTAGTCGGGCAGCAGTCGATCAGTGAAGCCGTCCTTTCAAGATCAAAGCTTGGGCTTCATGTTCTCACCCTTCGGCGGCGTAACCTTCACCACAGGTGAAGACTGTGTGCTGCCGTTGGCGACAACAGGAGCTTCGGTAATAGCCGCGCCGCCATCCGCCGAGTCGCCGTCCGAGGATCCGACACGAGGATTGTTTGCACTGGGCTGCCTGCAAAGACAGTCAGTACTCACTGACGCCACGAGCGCTTCTGCAACCGGAGGCTGCCATACTTGGAAGTATGACCAGCAGGTGCAGGAGGCACCATTGCAGGCAGAGCAGGGAACGCAACCGGAGGTCGATTGAAGATGCGAGGAGCAAACGATCTAGCAGGTGGTCAGTCACGAGAAGAAGTGTCGACACGAAGGAGACGACATACGAGTTGACTGATGAAGCAGCCCGGCGATTCCAGGAACCCTGCTGATAAATGCTCGGGTGAATGCCCACATCAGCTGTGCCGTAGGCGCCGATGTTGTACTCGTTGGTTCGGAACTGGCGACGCTCGGCCGTGATGCGCTTCAGCTCCTTCTGGGCCGGCGTGTCCGCATACCGAACCTGCCCGGTTAGCATCTGCCCCGGGTTCTTCTCTGCCAAATACTGGCGATATTCAACAGCTCGCTTGAGCTTCTTCTGAGTTGGTGTGTCGGCGAAGCGAACCTGCATCATAAGGCCCTCCTCGCCAATAGAAGCACCATGGAACTTCTTGATAATATCCTCACACTCGTCACGTGTCTCAAAGCTGTTGACATGTCAAACACAACCAAGCCATGATGGATCATCAAAACTCACCGAGCAAATCCCACGCCGCGGCTGTTTCCCATGCTGTCACGGAGAATCTTGCTCGAGACAACATGGTAGTTCATGAAGATGGCATTGAGCTCCGACTCATCAATCGCCTTTGGTAGATTCGACAGGTATAAGTTTGTAGAGCTTTCATCACCTTCCGCCTTGAGTCTGGCATTGAAGCTCTCACGAGCGAAGCCGACCTCATAGCCAAGCTGATAGAAGCCACGGATACACTTCTCCGAGTCATGGACATCGGCGAACTTGGCAAATCCAAATCTGAGACCTTGTTAGGCCGTGAAGGCAATGGCGACGTGAAGGAGGCGAGGGGAAGGCAACTTACCCCTTGCATGCACCGGTAGCGGTGTCAATGATTGCCTTGCTCTGTTCAACCTTGCCAAAGCGTGAGGCGTAATGAAGAAGAAGTTCATCATCAGTGGTGGGATGAAGACCACGGATGTAGACATTGCGATTGCCAGCAATGCGGTTCTCCAGGCACTGCTCGATGGACTTGATATGGGTGGGCGGTGTGAATACTGCAGGGACGGCGTTCGGGATGGCAGGATTCTCCTTGAGGAGGGCGAGGAGCTCCTCGTCGACAGGCTGTGGCTTCGGAGCCTGAGCGGGAACAGCAATGTGCTCGGGCGAAGGGGTCGTGTAATTAGATTGAACAGCGGTAGCGCGGGCGCTGACAGCCCGCTCCGAGGCGGTACTAAAGAAGGGTGTCGCAGGAGTCGACTCGTTGGTTGAGTAAGAGCCGCGACGGTTCTCAAGTGCCGGAACATCGCTGGCACTGCTGCGATCCATGAAACGCTCGGCATGGCGCTCAGCGTAAGTGACAGCGCGACCAGGGGTGTAGGGAATGCCGTGGTGGTAAGGGACAGGAACGGGAAAGCCGCCCTGCATCGGGTACTGGCCAGGCAGGTTGAAAGGGTAAGTAGTCTCAGGCGCCATTCCGACATGAACGGGGACGTGATAACTCTGATATGCCACCGGTTGCTCCTGTCCAGGGGCGAAAGTGTGATGGTGAGTCTGAATCTGCGGCATGTTGGGGCCTTGAGGCATAGGGCCGAGGGGTGGAAGACTAAGAGCACTGAACTGGTTCATGACAAGTCCCAGGCCATCGGGTCCTGGTCCGGCATGCTGCTGGTTGTTGGGGACATCGTGCGGAGTTCCTGGAGCGGGCGGGGCCGGGCTCAAGTAGGTCGGGTAGTTCGTCTGGCGAACATTACCAGCCTCCGAGGGAGGAACTGTGTGCGGAGCACTGGTGGAAGGGCGATACATGTTCATTCCGTGAATCTATTTCGATATTCTGATCAGCAACAATTAATCAGGGATCATGCGACAGCCAGGGCGGCGACAAGGGGAGATTGTGAGAGAATTCCCAAGCAAAATGGGTGTGGGTTGAAGAGTGATGAACGTACCTTACAAGCGGAGAAATTGGAGGAAGTCGCTGGCCAGTGACCTGAGTCCGACACTGTCAGTAATACAACGACAAGGGCGGGAGGGAGGAAGGGATGGTGGTGGAGGTAAGAGCCGCCAATGCAATTACGAAGACGAATTGGCAGTCGTAAGGGGTGCGAAGGGGAGGCAGAGTGGATAAGTGGCGGGTGTTGCTCTATCGACAGATGAAGCGGAATAGACAAGACCCGGGCTGGGGGGGCTGGTAACTTACCTCCGGGAAAGAATCCTCAATTGGGTGGAGGATTGGGGAGGACGCAACGGTGATGCTTGCCAGCAAGAACTGACTGGTCCGGCGTTGTTAGTCCCGAAGGCGGTGATACAAACGAGTGCAGTAGTAACGCGGATAGATCAAGCTATCGAGCAAGAAGATGGAAGGGGATGGATTTGTGAGGTGGTGATGCTGTAATGACCGGGAAAAGTTCCTCGAGCGTTGAAGAGGAAGAGGGAGAGAGATGGGAGAGAGGAGGAGGGGGAAGAGGAAGGGCTTTTAAGGCAGCGAGAGCGGAGGCAAGCGGCCGCCGACAAAGACGACGTGACTTACAAGCTTGGAAAGAGCAACGGAGACCAAGTCGTCCCCGAGCAGGGAAGGGGTGTTATCTCGGACAGCTCGGACAGCTCCAGTCCTTCTGACGAGGCAAGTGTGCTCTCGAGGTCGCCGGTCACCGGACAGAGCGTCCTGGTCGAGGTATCTAAGTACCTAGTTAGTAAGAAAGCCGCCGCCGTTGCCCCAAAGCAGAAGCTGTGGTCGCAGGAGATGGCAGGAGCCAGAGGGGGGGGCGAGTACCTGGAAAAGGACGGGAGATGGGTAAGAATTGCGCCGTCAGATACACCTCCGAAATCCCAAAGTCCAACCCACTATGATGCGCCCAGTATCATACGCCAATGACTTCCAATGCCCGCTTCCACTATCTCTAATGGCAATCCCAAGAATACTATAAGCAGCGGGGGGTCGATCCAAGGTTGCCTGCCCAAGATTGCGCTCAAGATTCCAAGGGTACGTACCGAGCTTGAGGTGTTGAGGGAGGAAAGAGCAAAGGTCAATGTGGGCTGTGTGCTCTCTGGTGAGCCGCTTGTGCCCACTTAGTACATGGGACGGAACGGTGTTGTGCCAAAGGTGGAAGGCACGACCAGTGACTGCACCCGAGAGCGCGGACGGGCCACACACAACACCACGTCGAGATTCGTGATGGTTATGATGATATCTGGGTGCAGCAAGCCAACCAAACGGCTGTTGGTGCTGAGATTTTGGATACTGAATCGCCTTGTTTGTTTGTTGCTGCTGAGGTATCTCAGCAACCCCCGAAACCCCTAACACTGGTGTTGTAGGGAGGCCGACCAAATCTTGACCTAGATGAGCTCCTTGGTCCACTGGCGTCAACACCAAGGCGCAAGGCTTCTTGCCTATATCACCTAGATCGCGTAATTCAGGCGATCCAGTCTCAATGCCTTGCGCTCAACGCGTCGCCGCGCCGTGCTTCTGGGCAGACTTGGTCGGCTCTCTAAGATCGCGGGTTTGCCACGCACTCGGCATCGAAATGATGATCAATAAGCTCCAGGTATTACCCCGTCATGATCGCCTATAGTAGGCGACTTCAGGGGCACTGGTAACGCGTGGTGTTCGGCACGAATACCAGGAAAAGGGCGTGGCACCGTACCCGCCGAGGCTTGCCTGTTGACTTCAAAGTTAGCTTTTAGTTCTAGGCCAACGAGGGGCTCACAGATCGATGTGTACCAACTCTAGACCACCCTTGTGGCTTTGGTCAAGGTGTTGGGGCCGAGGCAATGGCCTTTCACACTATCGCATCCGACTGTGCCCAGCTTTAGAGATACTTCTTCTCCTGGTCGACAACGAACAAGCAAAGCTAACAAGTAACGATAGAAGTACCGCAATACAGATAAAGATATAAATGGGAGAGAGAAGGAGGGACGGACGTCAAGCAGCCGGCTGCTCAAGAGGAGCCATGAGCTCCTCTTTCAACACGTCAGGCTGGGAGGTCGCAGCTTTTAGTCTGCAAGGCCGGACAGCTGCAACCAAGCGCGGCTTCTTCACTTCACACACCCCGGAACGGACTGGATAATGTCTCTAACCTCCATTAGGGACGGCGGTGATTACCAAAGCGAGCTCTATGCAGCCGGTAGACACAGGAGCTGCTCAGGAAAGCACGCCACTTGCTGCGCGTACACTTTGAGCGGTGGGAAAAGCAATGAAGATATCTCGCCGAGACCAGATCTGAGACGTGCCCTCGAGTCAAGAACATGCATGGACACGGTGTGCAATGGAGGGCAGAGGGGGGAGCGGAGCTGCCTTTGGTTGGCACGTAAGAAAATGAGAAGAGACGCCATGCGGCTAGTGTGTGTGCTGTATAGGAGTTGATTGGGCGGAGTATTCTACACCACTCCTCCTCCCCCGGATGTAGATATGTCTCAGATATTTTTCATGCCCTTTTCCTAGTCCCGGGTGTGGCTTCACGGACTGACCTTGGACGGCACCCGCACTGACACCCAGGGTAATCAACTGAATAGCGCGTTCCCCAAGGTATCAACCCGGCTGTCTGATTATTTTGTCATCCCAGGGACATGGTGAGCACGGGCGAAGAAGAAAAGGCGGTGGCAACAAACCCATCTCCCATCGACACCGGCCGAGAGAAAAAAAAAAAAAAGAAGTTGGAGCTCGACACTCTCCCTGCAGGCTGCGTAATCCCAAACGCACCAATCCAGAGGAGACAGAGCCAATATCCTTGCCCCTTTTTATCCCGTCAAAAACTGAGCGACAACCGCGAGAAACACTTGCCAGACACACACACACATACACACACAAACACACAGTTCTTGCAGTGTTGTGTTGCTGCATCTGCACATCGGGAAGGCACCACCCGCTGGAGCCCACTCAAGAGAAACGTAAGGAAGCAGGCAGGTACGCACAGCGCAGGGATAAAGAGAGAGAAAAAAAAAGGCGGAAAGGAAGAGAGAGTGAGCACAAGAAAAAGGAAAGAAAACAGGAAGCACGGAAAAGAGAAAGAGGAAACACGGTGCCGTTTTTGGGGTCTGGGTCCAAGACATGGTGAACAAGACGAGACAGCAAGACACCAGACACCGACGAAAACCCCCAGATTGGGGACTTGTAATATTCCTAAAAACCCATGGGGGGGGGGAAACTTAAAAAGGTCGAGATCAATTCACACTCTCCAGGCTCAAGCCCCTTGCAGCTGAGGTCCAAACCCACGATTTTTGGAGTAGCATTTCGTACCACGTCATGGCAAATCTTGCATGACATTGCAGGTCATAGGAAAATTGAACATGATTCTGGCCCAGCTTGGGCTGGGCCTGTCCAACTGGCCGCCTTAGAACTTGCAGCGTCGGTTAGCTGAACGCTGCTGCGGATGCTGGCGGCTAGGAAGCCTTCGCGTTCCTCTTGCTTGAATTCCCAGGTAATAAGGTACTTCGTAGGTAGCAAGGAAAACGTCGAGGGGACTTTGACGCTGTGTCCCGATTCCACCCCCCTAGAAACACACATCCCTGCTGCCAGCTGTGTCACCTCCAACAGCCCCACTCCCGTCATCCAACTCCCGATTCCAAGATTCCAAGAAAGAAAACAGGTAGCAATCCGCAATCTACCCTACCTATCTCTAGGTAGGTACGTATAACATCTAAAACCCCAAGCCACGCGCGTTGCCACAAAATACAGGTACGTAGACACACAGCTACCTCACCCAAAAAAAGTTGGGCGTGCACCTTCCACCCTGGAGGGAAGGCGCCTCCAAGACACGGGGATTTTTTTGTTTTTAAACAACCTTGTGGGGGTGGTGACCTACCTAGGTAGATCTATCTATCTACGTGATACTTTACCTCCCTAGCCCCGGTCCGCCGTTTTCCTTTCTCAGGAAAGTAGGGAAGTTCTCGGCGCACATTGTTTTCTCGGACAGAATTACTGTCATCCGGTATCTATTTCTCTTGGAGTTGGGCTTGTCTTTTGCTGTCCTGATTTCCAAATGCGTTGCCGTTGGGCCAGGGGTTCCGCCTTCGGCGGTTGGTAGCGTTGGTGGTCGGCCGGTCGGGTGGGGGTGGGATCTCTAGCTCGAGCTTGGGCTGGGTCAGGTGTAAGGTGTGGGATAAGGGGGGGGGGGGGAATTGAGGGAAGGAGCGACGAAGGGGCTGCTGCTGTATGAGGGTGGCGATGTGACAGGTGAACAGCCAAGAGAAAAGGGAGAGAACCAGCAGGAAAATTGTGACGACGACGAGGGTCCGGACTCGCAGAATGTACAAGTTTTCCTTGGGTACTTTATCTTCTTTTCAAATGCAAACAACACGAAACAAAGCGAACAGAGACAGGTAATCGCATTTCGACCCATCAGTAAACTACCTACCTAGGAAGTGTATTCTGTCTGAGGTTCTCCCGCCCGCGGCAGCAGGAGATGCATTCACAGAGCAACGTGCATATCGCAAGAGCGAATCGGAACCACCAGATGACGGCCTGCTATCTGGGCCGCAGGTCAAAGACATGATTGGCTTGGTCCAGGCTGGTGGTCCGTCTATCATCATGAGGGAGCACAGCAGACTTCAAAAACTATACCCAGTTCAATTACACTGAGATGCCTGAGTATATATGAGGGTATTCATCCTGGCATACATCGTTTGAAATTCTCGGAGATCATTCGTCAGTAATAATGTACCGTACTGGCCAGTAAGTGAACAGCGAAGAAAAAGAGACACCATGACTTAAAATGATAGATTCCAGAGTAGCGAGGCCCAATACAATATGGACAGTATACCTCTCCGACTCCGACTCCTCTATTTCCCTTCCCGTGAACCCTGCCCGCACGCACGCATGCATCGCCCAACTAGATTAAACTCAGCGCCTTGCTTGCCCAGGCCCGATCTGTAGTGTATACCCAAATTTTTGCATTTTCTCATGACCAGACATCCTCCTATATTCATGATTAGTCATCGCCCTCTGAACTGCGAGGAGACAAAATACGTACCTGGTACTGGTTGGAAGCCCTCATGTTCTTGACAATCTCTTCAGCCTTGGCTTCTGGAATTCCCCGTTGCTCGGCCAGTATCTGCGCCAACACCGTGTTGACCTCGCGGGCCATGTTGGCAGCGTCACCGCAGACATAAAAGTAGGCCTTCTTCTCCAGAAGCTCATTGACCTCCTGCGCCCGTTCCTTGAGACGATGCTGGACGTAGACCTTCTTGGGACCCTGGCGAGAAAACGCCAATACCAGTTCGAAGCTGTCACCCATGATCTTCTTGGCCTCCTGTGCAACTTGTCAGCGTGTCATGTGCGAAATGCAAAATGCAAAATGCGAGCGGATTGTAAAATAACGTACCTCCCACTCCTTCTCGTACATAAAGTCCTCTTTAGGTTTCCTGCATCCGAAGAAGAGAATTGTCTTTCCAACGGTCTCGCCATTTTGAATCATTCTCATACGTTCGCGGATGAAACCCCTGAACGGAGCAACACCAGTGCCGGGGCCAATCATAATGACCGGCTTGGTGGGATCTGAAGGCAGTTTGAAATTGGAGTGGCGGACGTGGACGGGCAGATGGATCCCATCGTAACGATTTCTGGGACCAGTAATCTCGTAGGTAAGACCAAAGGGGGTGGGGTTGGGCTCGCCATTTTGCTTCTCCTTGAGAGCCAGGAGGTAGTTGGTGGCGACTCCCCGGAAAGGGTCCTCCCGGCCGGGCAGGTGCTGTTGCTCGACGACGGCGGTAATGGAGATCATTTTGGGCTGTTCCAGTGAAGATGAAGAGATGGAGTAGTAGCGGGGCTGAAGCTTCGTGATGCCCTCAATGAAAGCAGAGAAGGGAACATTGCTCCACTTCTTGCCCTTGCTGACCGTCTTGAGAACTCTGGCGATGTTCAGGTGGTGCACATTGACCTTGGAGTGGAAGTAGTCCTTGTCACCACCAAGCTTGGTCATCTCGGCCTTGGACTCCTCATCAGGAGCGAACGGAGCGAGGGTGGCGAGGAATTGACGAGAGACAGGGGCGCAGACTTCCATGTGGTATCGGACAATCGCGTCGTACGTGGTGGGAGTGGGGAAGGGCACCTTGGCGGTGGGTTCGAGGGCCTTGACGCTGATGACATTGTCACGTTTGTCGGTGAGATCGAGAATGTCCATGAAGCGATCGACCTCCTCGCCGGGGTTCGTAGGCCAAACAGCAATGTGGTCGCCGGTCTGGTAGGTCAGGTTAGAGCCGCTAATGTCCACCTCCATGTGCAGGCAGTTCCGATCCTTGACGTTGAAGAGCTCATAAGACGAAGCGATTGGGGCAATGTACGGGTTGTGTGCGTTGAACGGGCCCTTGGGGGTGCCCTCGAGGTGCATTTTGTTGGGTTCACCGACGTAGACCTCGGGAGAATCCTTGGTGAGACCTTCGCGTTCGACAATACCAAAAATAGGCTCGTAGACAGCCTCACGCTCCTCGAGACCCATCTTCTTCTGCAGGGCAGCCCACATGGGATCTTTCCAGGCTAAAAAGTCCTCTTCCATGGTGCCTGCGCCATCGTCGCCCTCGCCAGCGTCCCCGATGCGGTGGGCACCGAGCTTCTCGAGCGCCTTATTGACATTGCGAACCATGGAGTTGTAGTGCTCATACGTGTTGTTGCCAAGACCGAAGGCAACAAAGTTCAAGTTGTCCAGTGGGACCTCGCGGCCCTCGGAGAAGTTGACATCCTCGCCCGTGATGAACTCATAGAAGTCGACAGCGTTGTCCGTAGGCTCGCCCTCACCGTACGTGGCCAGGACGAACATGACGACTTTATCATTGGGAATCGCATCGAGATTGTCGTAATCGTACTCCTCGAGGTCAGCGACCATGGTCTCAAGGCCAAAACGGCTCTTGCCCTCCTTCGCCAGTCTCGCTGCATAGTCCTCGGCCGTTCCAGTCTGAGATCCGTAGAAAATGATGCAGTTCTTGCCCGACTCCTCCATTGCCTCAACAATGTTTCTTGTCTTGCCGGCCTTGGCGCCATTGGCGCTGCCGAAGGAGCTTGAGTAAGGATCCTTGGTGACACCCCATAGCTTTCCCTTTGTGAAGTAGGCAATCGTTCCTAGCAGGATGGCCGCCAGGACAACAATGTCCAGCGTGTCGAGTTCGGCCATTTTGGCGGCGCGGAGGGGAGTGGAACGAGGCGGGTCTTTGCGGACGCGCTCGGGGGTGCGGTGCGATTTGGGAGCGGTTTTATTCCCGAAGGGCTTAATCGACTTCGAACCACCGTCGAGAAGATTTTGATCTCACGGTCTACGATAGTCTCGACCGAGAACAATCGACGGCGGGAAAAGTTAGCCGCGATCGGCACAATCGGGGCCAATTCGGCGACGGAGCCACCGAGGGGCGCAAGATCCGTCGAGACAGGCGGGAATAGGCAAAGACGCCGCAGGACAAAAAAAAGCACCCTGACGCAAGTAAACGCCCGAGACTTTGACCTACTCACAACTAGAGTGGCCGCAAGCACGAAAAACTCAACGGGGGGAGAGAAAAAAAGGGAAAAGGGGAGAAAAAGATAAGAGGTGGCGTGCGAAGACGGAGACGGAAAAGGTGAGGTGTTCGCAGAGGCAGGTGAGGTAAGGGCGGAATTTTATTGCACGGTCGACTTATTATCGACAGATAGCACATGCCGGGGCGGGCGCAGAGCTTGCTTGACACCAGGGTTCCGGGGACTGGGATTTTCACTCCACCCGCGGTGGTTGGCTGCTCCTCTTGTGAATTTTCAAGGGCGGTGGGTGTGGTAGGTAGTCAGCGGCCCAGACGCTTCCTGTGCCAGGCCAGTCCACCAGCGGGCATCATCCCACCTCACCTGGCTACTTTTCAACGGGCCAAAAGGAAAGAAAAAAAAAGGCAGCCATCACTGGGGCACAACAAGCAATTTTGTCGGACCCCGGCAGAATATTGGCCTGCAAAACCGTCCCATTCTGGGCTGACAGCGGAATGAGCACGACACGAACACGGCACTTCAGTTTTAGTCAAACAAGCACGCAGGGCACGCAGCCGACACGCCTCTCCTGGCCAAAAGGCTTACAGTGCACCTTTTCATTGGGTCGTCGGAATCCGAGTCAGCACGCCGCTCTTGCCTTGGTAGTCAACGCGGTAGGGTCAGGGCTCAAAGGGGTTGTTTACAGCCGGGAAGTGACGAGTTTGCAAAGCACTCCGCCAACGGGGTGAGGCTCATGAGAGGATTGCAGGATTAAAAACCTCACAGGTTCCCCCGTACATACACCCCCATCCTCGCGCTTGTGATTCCGTACTAAAGGAACGTGGAGAAGTGCTAAACCCCCCGCTTCCGGAGGTTGGAGGTGGATGTGGCATCCAAGCTCCAAGCCCAACTTCCCCAAACCGCCCCCCACATTTTGTCCGGGTGGAAGCCGGGCGAAACTGATGGTCTGCCGACTCTGGCGAACCCGGCTGAGGCTTTGTTCTTTTGCTGCCTGGGATTTCTTTTCGGGCCAGAAGCACCGGGGGCTATATTTATGATGGACTCGGTTCCAGCCCGTTCCTTCTCCTCTGATACACAAAAATGACTTGGCGAAAACACACAGCAGTCAGATATGTCAGGCACGCCGTTGCATGTGTGCCTGTCGCACACTGCTGGGCACTCGCCGACTCGGAGGCAGAAAAGCACACGTGGAGCTCCGAGACAACCGATGCCGATTCCGACCTGAGATGAAGTGGGGCGGCTTGAACCGCAGAATCCCTTTTCTGCGTTGCTGACTCCCTGGATGATCCCGATGTCGAAACGGCAAGTCCAGTCGGGAGCATATGCTGCTCCAGGTTCCCCAAAAGCTCGCTCCGTCTTGCGCCTCCCCCCCTCCCCCCAAAGATTCCAAGTCTGAGAATCGCCATTGATGAGGAGACGGTGGAGTGTTCACGATTCATTCATTAGACGTCTCGTGCACGACCCGTGAATTGCCGCGCCGCAAATTGGGCCTCTCATCCTGGTTGTGTGGTTGGACTGTCCGGACTCCAGAGCGGGCCCAGCACTTGCGAGCCAACTGGAGGATCTGTGGATGACTGTTAAACAACGACTCTTTCACGCTCTCTCGTGGAGGGCACCTCAGAGCAGCGAAGAAGCTCTTCGCGAACGCGCCTTGCTCCTAGGGATCGAACCAGCGCTGGATATGCATCCAAGAACTCCTTTGCTCCAAAATCACGGGTTGCTGACTGAGCTTACCCGTCGTTGGGAGGCAAAACGCAGGTATCGCATTAACTTCTCGTTAGGGGTTCAATGTTAGATCAGTTAAGGCAAACCTGGCTGCTTGCCTCGATCGTGCAGCTGGAGATCCTCACTCTACTCAAATCCTTCATTCTACGTCCTTCCATAATCTCTGTGTCTCTCTCTCCACTCTCCCGAAAAGGCCATCCTCCGCCCATCCAGCCATCCAGCCATCCAGCCATCCAGCCATCCAGCCATCCAGCCATCCAGCCATCCAGCCATCCACGCTGATGAGAGCACCGTTTATTGCGCAATACTACATTACCATGTCTTGTGTGCATACTGATACATGTCCTAGTGGTATCCAAAGCGATTAGAGTAGCCCAACCGAATACGCTTCATCATCCCATGCTTTGCGCACTTATCTCGAGCTACACGGTCCCCAAAAAAACAGTCCGATTTTTCTTTCACGGGTCCTATCCGTATTATGGACTGCATGTCGCCACAAAAGGTGACTGCGTACCCGCAACAAGCATAGCCACCTATCATGTACCCTCAATATCATCCCAAATTTAATAAGGGAGAAGAGTCTATTGCGTATTTTAAACCGTAGAAATTACTTATCTCGGTAACTAACTGGTACGTCTCCAAGCCATAACTCTTCAGTGACTATACCATCAAATACTGAGTCTTAAGTCATCACATTCCCTTTACCCTGCTGCGTAACTTGCATACCTATCAACTCTATAGAAGGGGAGAGAGAGCGGGGTGGGAGGAAACCTGTCACAAGCAACATGAACAGATGCAACTCGGCACCGCACTAGTAATAAGCTCTAACTACCCGAAGCGAACGCCAGAATCACCGCCTGGCCCGTCTGTGTCTGGACATCAGCTCACCTTGTTCTACCAACACTATGTACACTACCACTGTACTAGCAGTCTAGTACGAATCCTTGCCATGCTAGGCTACAATCCGCTTTGAAGACGACGTTGGGCTCTGCCCGCCCGGTGCCAGTATGAGGCGGTTGCCTACAACACTAGCACCGGGCACCAGTATGCCTGGGGTCAGGACCACAGGACATCAGGCATCATTTTGTTCAAAGTGCACATTACACGTGCCTCTCCGCCTGAGTCCCCGATTGAGGCTCAACCTCACGGTATCCCCACAGAGAAACAGATCAAAATATCATTTCATATTCATATCGTCACTAACCTCATACCCTCCATGGAAGATGCATATAATAAGAGTAAGCATGCAACGTAAAAGAGAAAGAAAAAAACAGATTCCTCTCGGCCTAAAAATCGATTCCGGTCACCCCAAACGGGATTATAAATTATCTTCCTCTAATACCAGAACCTCGAACATGACTTATATACTTCATGGCCCCAACATAACCCTTCCATCAAAGATGCATCACAACATGTCACCGTGATACTGTGGCTGGTGCGGCTGCTGCTGAGATTGTTGCTGCTGAGATTGTTGCTGCTGCTGCTGTGCCAAAAATTCGCTTGGAACTTTGGGTACCGTTTGTGGCGGGCTCAAGGGAAACCTGGCATCGCTCGATCTACCGCTTGTCATTCTCCTCATTCTCGATCGTGTGCTCTGTGCAAGTGGCCGTATCATGCTCTCAAGAAAGAAAGAACTCTCTCCATTCCCGGCGCTGGGTCTTTCGTCGTCGCCGTCAGAGAATACATCTTCGGGAAACTCGTCGTCGGATGCAAAATCGCTCATTTGGGTATGGTACGAGGCCGGCGTAGATGGTGACGTTATCGACCTCGCGTGCAAGCCTGGTCTGCTGATGGCAGGGGGTCCCACGTTGAAGGCACCCGGAGTCATTGTGTTTGCCGGCCCATCCCGCGAGAGTAGCGGCCTGTCAGGAAACCCGTTTTGGAATGATGTATTGGTTGACGCTTGGTGGAGGATTGGCAGAATCTGTTCATCGTATAGTTGAGCTCCCGAGTCGAAAGTATCGGGTGAGAATTCCGTAATAGTTCTTGACGAACGCCCGTCACTCGGTGGGCTGGTTGATAGGTCATCGAAGAAGTCATCCAGGCTATCTAGCTTCGAAACAAGATCGCCCATTGGCGGCTCGCCGCGGGCATCGTCTGACATCATCGTGTCTGCCCTATCCGAGGTAGGGAAATACCCATAAGGGAACTCGTCGGCGTGAAATTCTACCTCGGGTGTAGGCGTAGGCTCGGCAGCGATGCCTTCGGCGCTCTGACACATGTAGAAGGCAGCGTGAATATTGGCCCTCGTGGAGTCCGTCTTGCGCGCAGGCATGGGGATCGCCCACCCTGATCCTTCCGGGATGCCGAATAAGCTCTGCGTCCGCTCGTACTCCTTACGGATGGCCTTTGATGTGGACCGAGTCATACTCATGCGGAGATGATGCTTGTCCATGGAGGATCCCGACATGGTCATGATATTGTCGAGTACTTCCAGCGCCTCCATGCAGTACTCGGTCTGCAGCAAGCGTAGGAGAGGAGAGATGAGGTCCGACCCGTGACCAGCCATCTCCGGCTTCTTCATGTCAACCTCAGGAATGACAATGGACAGAATCTTCATTGTTTTGAGCTTGACCCAGGAGGTGCCATTGGTCAAGAACCCCATCAGCATCGTGATCATGCGAAAATCCAACATTGTCGGCGAATAATACTCGCGCAACGCTGCGAACATCTGCACGATGAAATCATTCTCCGACGAGAACTTTGAGTCGAGATAGCCGCGCAGGGCCGCCGAAATGGACGTGAGGCCCTGTTGACTCGAAATGGCCAAGAGTATTTTGGCTGTGTTGTTGATGTTAGGATCAGGCGGCTGCACGTCCATGCCGTGGAGGAAGCGGGGAAAGTTCGCCAGTATGGTGAAAAATAGGCGGCTATCATCGCCAATGAGACTGTCGTTGGGGAGCAGGATGAGCTTTTCGAGAGTGCTTATTGTCAAGTCAAGGCATGTTGATGATCGCAACCCCTTGTACAGGAGGGGCTGCAGTCCCTCGAATGGGCCGTCCCATTTCGACGGTTGACCATCAAACATCAACCTGCGCACGCTTGGAGAATCGAAGTCGAGCTTGTCCAGGAACTCGTTGAGCATCTCGACAGCTTCGAGGAACTCACACTCGTTAATGGACTCTAGACACGCACATGTGGTCCAAAACAGCTGGGGAAACGTGAGGAGTTTCTCGGCATCCAGCTTGGCAATCAGAGTCTTGAGTGTGGTCAAAATCTCCATAGAGAAGGTCTGAATCTCGGTGTCCTCGTCTGCGATCGTGTTGGAAAGCCGGGCCAGCATGTCGCCAAGCATATAATGGTCGAGCGATGTCAAAATGCATCGGAATATCTGGAAGGACCGGCAGGCAAGGTGTCGGACCGGGCACGACGTGGCCCAGGTTAAAGATAGCCTCCCCCATTGAGCTTTGATGCCCGGGAAAGTGAGCTCGAATGTTTTGACCACCTCGGCCGTCAAATACTCCATGCTGGCGGGGACTTTGCTGTCGCAATCGTCAACCTTCCCGTTGTTGTCTTCGTAACTCCACACCACAGCGCGATCATGTTGGCGGATCGCATCGATCAAGGCTTCCATGGCATGCTTTGTCGTGGCCGGCGTGTCGTCGTCAAGCCTCGAGATCACCAGCTCGTGGATGAGGTGGACCAGCATCTCGCGAGCCTGCTCCTGTACCAGTGCCGTGTAGTGATCCCACAAGACTGTCACCACTTGTAACAAAATCGGCACATTATCCTGAGTAAGACTGACGGGAGCCACCATGAGATCCACCAGCAAGATCAGCGACAGTTGGCCAAGCGAGAAGCCGGTTTGCTTTGTTCCGACGGGGAGGGCCTCGGTGAGGTCCGCGCAATAGGGGAGCACGCCAGTGTCCGGCGGAGGAGGGACGGCTTCTCGCTTGTCGTTGGGAACCATGGCCTTCGGGTTAATCTGCAGCAGCAAGAACTCAACCACCTTGTTCCCAGGCGTGCTAATCGTGCTTGCTAAGAAGACGACGATCTGCTTTGCATACTCGACAAAATTCTGTTCTCTCCGCTCCAGACAGAGTGTCATGATGAAATCCAGGACAAGTCGCACATTGCCGGGATACGGACCGGTAGCCAAGGCCTGCCACAGTGCCTGCACCTCGTTGTGAAGGGCGGCGCTAGACTTGATGGTAAGTTCAAGTAGATTAGCCAAAAGAACATACGACTGCGCAATAGGACCGCCGTTCGGGTCGACTATGAGCTCGATACACTGGATCCAAGGGAGAATGACGGCGATTACGTTTCGCTGCGAAGCAGGCTGGAGGTCCTTAAAGAACAGGGTAAACTCGGAAAAGATGTGGAATGCTAGATCCGTGTGTTGCTTGGCCAGCCTCTTTGAGATTTCGAACTGGGCAAGCTTGTAAACGGCCTTGGTCTTGTCGGAAATACTAATGTCAAAGTCTTGGATCTTGGAGCTGCGACCCTGAGGCTGCAGATGATGCTCCTCCAAAGCCCTGAGGACGTGGGCCGACTTGGACCGTATCTCGCCCTGATCGTTGCCTAGCGTGTAGAGACAAATGCTGAGCAGCTTCCAGAACGGGCAAGGGTAGTCGAGATGTTCCAGGAGGACGTCGGCTACGACAGTAAAGTAGCTCTCGAGCACCTTGGGAACCTCGGTCACATAGCACCGCGCTATGCAATGCTCGAGGAGGTACGGGAACTCCTGGTTGTGAACAATCAAATTCTTGAGTGCCCGTCTCCCGATGATGTTCATGCGGTTACTTTCCGAGTTAAAGATGGTCTCGATCCACGCGAGCATGCGGCGAATATCAAATTGGAGAGAGGCCCCGCTTTCTGTCGTAACACTTATAGGCCCACCGCAAAGGGCTGCCATGGCGCTGAGGGCAGCAGTCCGGAGGTTTCGCTTCTCGATTTCCATGGCCGCTGTCAAGGTGCCCCGCTCGCCCGCAGTCTGCTGATCAATGAGGGACTGTCTCATACTGTCCTCCCTCTGTCGAATCTGAGACTGATTGGGAGAGAAACCACACCAGTCCTCCATCAGAGCGAACGAAGACTTGCGGGATTCAAATGTCATCCACCTCGACGGGTCTTTGGTACGATTGATGCCTTCCCACAGCTCCTCCATAAGACCGCAGTAGTGGCGTCGCAGCTGCTGGAATTCCCAGTCCATTTGAACTTCGCCATCCATAAGAAACAGCTTGAGATCCTTGGCGTATCCAACTAGATTTGCCAGGATCCAATCATCCTGGTAGACCTCAGGTTCCTTCAGGAAGTGCGACGTCAGTTTATACACGTGCGTGATCTCGGTCCGGAGCAAGTCCATCTTGCGATTTCGACGTGGACTGCTGTTGGTACGCTGGTGGATGCGAGCCCTCGCCTCGTCATTGCATCGAGACACATGTCCCTGGAGCTCCTCGAGAAGCGTGCGGTAGATGTGGATGTTGATGGAGCCCATAGCAACCACCACAGCGTCCCTCACAGAGGTCGACGTCACTGAAAGCAGTGGGTTTAGATATTTGAACAGCGTCCGAGCCGACACGATCTTGTCCGCCGCCGTTTTGGATCCTTTTCGTCCATGCTGCCCGTTCTGCCCTGCGCCTGTCTGAACGCTCCCAGGGTCTGCTAGTGTGGTGCAGGCGAACACGAGATACAACTTCCACTGCTCGACGAGCACTTCGGGCTGCGCCGTGGGTGTCCTTCCAGTCAGACGGGCGCTTCCAGGATCGGAGCCGTAATACAGACCACGAGTTGGTTCTGAGAGTATGGTAATGGCCTTGTACATCTGCAGGATGCGGTTGCAGATGAGGTCCCTTCCAATAGTAATGGTAAACGGACACTTGTCAAAGGCTATCCGGACGAAATTAGGGAAGATTTTGAACCAAAGTGTTGTGTCGTACGAAACATCACTAGTACATAGCTCGATCAGGGCTCCCTGGCTGTTTGTGTTTTGCATGCCACGTTGTAACCGGCTGCGTTCCGCTACCGATAGGTGCTCGTCTTTGAAGCTCATGACTTGCATCGAGTCATTTTCTAGAATGTCAATGAGTCTGGTGTTATCCTTCTCGCGTCCACTGGATTTCCGCAACGCTGCGTCAAACTCATTGATCAGCCGCAAAACGTTGATAGCGTAGTATCGGACACGACGTGACTGTGAACAGAGGAAGAACAGGCCGTGGGCCTCAACTTGGTCGACCTCGGCCCAAATCCCCGACAGATCAAGCTTGATGGCCCGCTTATCAGCCTGGCTGCTCGAATCACCACTCTCACCAGCCGCATCCCTAGTTTTCTGCCGGATCTCTTCTATCCAGATGTGCAGGAGCTCAACGTAGAGCTTGAGCGTCTTTTCAATATGGCCGGGACCCAACATGCCACCGTCCGACATGGTAGAGTAACGGTCGTCAAAGTTGAATATAAAACGCGCAAATCCCATGGTCACCTGCTGTGCGTGGGATTGACGGGCGATGGCCTTCAGCGACTGGGCTGAAGACTCAGCAATGTTAGATTGCACATGAGCCGTCCCTGTGCAGAGCAGGTTGATCAGTGTGTTGAAAGGGATATCGAGCGAGAGACACCTTGGCAAGGCCTGGACAGCCACGTGTAGCAGCTCGTAGAATGCTTGCTTCTGGTCTTGTGGGTTGGGGTGGTCGTCCCGCCTTGAGAAGTTGAACGATTCACTTATTGGGGTCTTTGGACCCGGGCTGTTGAACTTCTCGTCCAATGCAGCCTGTCCACCGAACGTACTGTCGCAGATGACAGTAATCTTGCCTAGAATTCCGCAGAACTTGGTATAGTAATCTCTCACCGAGTCGGATAATGACGATACTAGAACAGGTTTGGATAGCCTTTCATCGTGCGAGTACGCAACAGGGCTACTTGTCGGCACGCCCCGAGGAGAGCCTAGGACGGGCGACGTCGGTACACGATCTGGAGAGGGCGTGGGTGCATAAACCTGGGGGAAAGGGGGACACCCCTGCTCTCCCTTTTCCAAGTCTGACATGACAGCGAGAAAAGCGCGTATCCCGATGACCATTCTATCTGGGTCAAGATGGTCGATCTTGAAATCCTTATTTGACGTGAAGTGCTCCGCACTCACAAGAGGGAAGATGATGTTACGGAAGCAGTATTCCGGATGCTTGAACCCAATGACCCTGATGATCTGAATCAGGGGATCCGTGACGCCCGCGTCGGTGGCGCTGAATGTGCGCTTGGCGTTCGGGAGGACCGACTTCAAAACCTCATCGAGTTTCCGATTGACTCCGGTCATGCTATCATTGGTACGATAAAGGTAGGTCCAGAGTAGTCTAGAGATCACCTGGAGACAAAGCGGCTTGGTGTAGCGGTCTTTGAGTCGGGGTTGAAGGGGGTATATCAGCTGGAGCCACTGGCTGGCAAACGTCTCTGGGGAAGAGACACAGAGCATTGTAGCCGTCAGGGGAAAGGTATAGGACCAATGTCGGGGCTTAACAAACATCTGGGCCAGCCGGGGTCCGATAGTCGCCAATACTTCGTTCCATCTCGGGTGTGCGAGGTCACTATTGGTGGCCTTGGCTGCTATGGGAAGCAAAAGCATCTCCAGGACCTGGCAGAATGCCGACTTCACTTTCAAACCGTGTGATCGACTGAAGAGCTTTCCGAGGGACGCCATGAACTCGCACGATTGGTCCCAGGCCTCCGCCGGAGAAGTCTTGATACGAAGATGCTTCATGCCTCCGAGCACAAGCTCCATCTTACTCTCTAAATCCCGGACTGACGAGGGATTTTTGGTGGCCAAATCTTGCAAAGAGCGATCGAGGTCTGCAATGAAGCGATCGCACACACTTGTAAAGTTGATCTCGCTCATAGCACCGAGCAACTGAGCAAATAGGTTCCAGTTGGCCAGTTTTAAAGGTGACACAAGCAGCTGTTCAGTCTCGGAGATTTTTAGCTGCCCAAAAATGATGTTTTCAAGCTTGTCCTCCATCTCGGGCGTGATGGAAACCAACGTGCTCCGGGTCATAACCTCGATGAGAACGCGGCAAAGGATATAAATGGACACTGTCGAGCGACGCTCTGCCTGTGCCACATACTCTTGTTTGGCGGCGAGGGATGTCTGCCCGCCTGCCTGAGACTCTAGTGGGCCACCCGAGGCCATAGACTGGACGGGTTCGGTGTTCCTCCGTTGTAACGGGCCGCCTGGGGGATAGTTTCTGCTTTGTTGTAACTGGTTGCGAGCTTCGTTCGCCGCATCGCTCTTGCTTTTTCTCCAGAGCATCATGGAATCAATGAGGGGCTTTGGTTTCTGCTTGGCAATGTGCCCGAGGGCCACGATGAGCTGGTCGAAAGCCGGATCGACCCCAGGCCCGCAGATCTGCTCAACCTGGGGTTCTGGGTCAAAAGGCACGGTAATGCACTCATTCAGCTTCTCCTCGGCCTGGGCGATGAACGAGGTGAAGAGCACATGCAGTGCGTATTCCCCTACCGTCTTCTGCTCGTCCTTGTGATGCCGCGAAGAATGTGAGTGTTGATGCGCATGGTCTCGCCGAGGTTTCCCGCTGCCGCTCTGAATCCTTTCTAGCTTCGTACGGCTTTCGGGGGCCGTTGAAGAGGACCTCTCATTAGCGTGCGACGAAGCTGTCGACCCCGAGAGCGCCGTGGGAGGTCGGGATGCCATGGCGCTCTCACCCTCAAAACGGGCAAATGCATTCATGTCTGATCGGTCGGCAGCGGCGATGGATGCACTGGCGGCAGCAATCATCTGGGGACTCAGCGGGCTCGATGCAGAACTGGCCAGGCTCCCGTTTCGCGAGTGCTGGATACCAATGCCATGGACAATCGATGTCTGGCGGTGGTGGCCGTACGAAGAGGCCTTGGGATCGACTACTCGTTCGATGACGCCGCCGATGACACTGCGCGACGGCGGTGCGTGCGAGCGGGCATGTGGAAGCTGGCCCGCAGCCGACGACTCGGATCGCTGTAGCTTCTCAATCGAGGACTCGCGGGAGTGGGGGACGCTTCGGGAATGGAGAGCGACGGGCCTCAGCGTTTGCTGCCAATCCTCATCCTCCTCGTCGAGCCGAGAGACAATTCGCGGCGAAAACTTCAACGGTTCGTGCTCGGGCAGCGTCGTCTGTGACGGAGCTGTCGTGGCGGTTAGCACGACCCAAAAACCGTCGCGGCACTCCGCAAACTGCGCCCAACTCGCCGCCGCGACCGACCCGGACGCTGAAACAACCAAGCGCAAGCACGCGACAAGCGGTAAGCCCCACGCAGCTAGAGCAGGTACCTGAGTCGAGCAGTAGTTACTCCATACAACAAGCAGCGAGCACCTCAGCAAGCAGCGCGACGCGGCCATCAGCATGGGAGTGCACCTGCTGCTGAAGCCACAGCACCCGAACACAGGTCCCGGTTCCACGCCGTCGCCACAGCCACCGGCCTACCCAGATCGGCCACACCACAGCACTACACACCACACTCGATGCAGGGGAGCTAGCTTGCTCACTCACCCATTTTGCAGGCGTTGTCTCTCTCATGATCCGATCGGCCGCATTCGACGTGGACGACGCACCCACGATGCCGGAGAAGAAGAGTTGCAGAGGAGACAATTGCGGTCAGACGGCCGACGGGAGTTCCAGGTTGAATGTGGTCGCGACACGGCAACCGGCCAGGCAAAAACGGATCCATCCAAAAAGCGACCCTAGATGGCAACTGACTTCTGCCAGGGGGCCTGCTTATCAGGGGCACGGGAGATGCCCAATGAGGGGCAGCTCTTTACCCAACTCAGGCACGCCCCCTCACCTCCTACTTTGCAGAGTTGAATTGACGCTGATCCTCACTGAACAAACTTCAGGTCACGAGGAGGCTGACTTGGGCATCTTATCGGCAGCTTGAAGATCTATGTCTTGTTGAGGGTAGATGGCTTCGATCCGCTTTCGGGGACTAATTCGGAGCGCTTAGGCGGCTGCACCTCCGCCCAAGACGGATGCTATGGATTGTCTGAAGCAACTTCGCTACCTCGCCCAGCACCCAGCTGCATTTTCTGGCTTGGGAGATGTTGATCGTATCCTAGCGTCTGAGTGTGGGGCAGTTATGCCAGCCCCCAGAAACTCCGCATTCTCCAAATCACGGTGGGGTTTGTGTTGAGTCCGACGCAGGGATGCCCCGAGTCAGAAGAGCGGGCAGTGGTGACGGCGTCGCAAATTCTCACCATTTCAGTTGGATGGCTTCACCCATGACCCCTCTCCTCTCCAGGTGTCACCCTTCTCGCATTTTCCAAACTTCGCCTGACGCTGGTGACCTCTGACTCCGCGGGCTGTAGGCTGACCGTCTCGGATTTTGCCGTTTGAGCCCTCCGCTTTCCTGGCCTTCAGTTAACTAGCATCAAAAATGGGAGGCGCTGCACCGTCGGATCCCTCCAGCATCGGCTTGTGGCTCTGCCCAACCTCCGACATACGCATATTCGTAAACCATTCCGTAACTTTTGGGAGTGCGCAGTGACATCAGTAGGTGGAGAGGGCTAACCGACCGATAAGGCCGCGATTGGCAGGCGGCGCCGGGGGGCAGAAAGCTGGCTGTTCCTGAATTTCTTCAACCGCAATCCATGAGGTTTGGGAATTTCCGTTGTTCTGGCACCAGCGTGATAAAGAGCCCCAAAATGGGAAAGAGGATTGCGCCTAGAGGCAGCGACTCTAGCGGCGGCTTGAGAAAACGGCAGAAGGTAGTGCATGAAGCACCAACCTCTGAAGAAATCCAAACGAGCCGTCAATTGCGACAGCTGCTTGCCTTCGATCAGGATGTCGCCCGCGCAAGACACGGTACGCCTCAACTCAGATAATTAACCTAGACTTTCTGGTATATGCTAACCTTTCAAAAAAGGCCTTCAATCCTTCAAAATCTTTCTCGAGATTTCTCTCGATCCGGAAAAGGCAGGGACAGAACATACCGCCATCTTGAGCGATTACCTCCAGTCGATCAAGCCCCGTGAGGGTTTCGGTCAGAGCAATGATAAAGAACAACAAGAGGTCTATCTTCCCAGCATCATGCAGATATGGAGCCACGCGAGTCAATCGAACAATGACAATCTCATGTCTGCCGTGCCTGTCGTCCTCGCTCTTCTGCTTCAACTGCTCTCACGCTCGCTCGATACGGTTCCCTACGGCATTGGTATCTGCAGGACATTGCTGCAAAAGCGCCAGCTCGAGCTCATCTCGAGGAATCTTTCGGCTGACAAGGGCAAGTCGTTCATCATCTCACCCACGTTACGCCTCCTGAGGGAGGCCATCTCCTTCGATGGCGGTGTCGTCGCGAAGCCCCTGTTTCGAGCCAGGGCGTACACTCTAAAGTTTCTAGCCCGAAATATGGGTATTGTGCACCTTGGCGACGAACCAGAGGACATGAAGAGACCCTCAACTCGCAGTACTGCCATCCTGTTCTTCCTCAGTGCCCTCAAGTTCCTGCACCCAGAGGCAAAGAAGGAGCTCATCTCTCAGAGAGACGTCGTCGCGGCCTTGACTAGGGATATTAAGCAGGACCCTCCTTACTTAGTGCGAGATGTTCTGAGCAAGCTACGGGAATGCGTCCTCATGGATGACAAGATCCCACGCGAAGCCAAAGGCAGCCTCCTGCATGCGTCAACCCTCATCCGTATTTCGGCGTTATATCAGGTCCGCCAGACTGCCGAGGATGGCGACTCGCCATCTCTCGCCGACACTGCTCACGATTTCTTGATGACGGCGTGCACTGCACCATCGCGGGGAGTGCTCAGGCAAGACTCGGGCTATTATCCGCGAGATGTGGACCTTGATGCCGTCATGCCAACCCAGGACCTCGAAGAGCTAGGGCTCGAATCTATTGCGTGGGTGAACAAGTACAAGGACAAAGTACCAGTCCGGAATTTTGGCCTGGCAAACTTCCTGGAGCACCTTCGTCCTTGGGCTAGTGTTCAGCAAAGCGATCTCGTTACGGCCATTTTCCGAGTCGCCCCTGAACTCGTCGCTCACTACTTCCTCGAGCACAATTCATTCACATTTGAGCCAAAACTTACAGCGACTTGGATCGGTTACGCAGCATTCCTCTACAAGACGATCGATTTGCCAGTTCCGAAATATTTTGGACAGTCATCGGGCTTCCCGCAGTTACCTCCTCCCACATCCGTCGTCATCGAGAACATCCTCCCTCTCCCCCTAAACCAAAAGGTCCTAGTGCGATGTTTGTCCAACAAGTCAAACATGGTATCCTTTTTCGCTGCAAGACTGTTGGTCATCGCGATTGAGAAACTCAGCGTGGCCGTCAAGATGCATCAAGACCCCTCGCACCCCAATGGTGTGCTCTGGGGTGAGGCTGCCAGGAGGTTAGTTGACGAGTTCTGTCAGAGGAGCCCCGGTATCAAGGACATGATCAATTCGTATCGGTCTGTTTCTGGAGATGATTTACTACATCGTGAAGCAGCAAGCCGACTCTTGAGACTCTGCTACGAGGTCCTGCCTCAAGTTGCCCTGATGGCTAAGTTTGACGTGTCCCCCTTCCTCGAAACTGCGCTCAACCGGCTGTCGAAAAACGAATTTGATGACGGCAGAGATTTTGCAGTGAGCTTGAAGGAGCTGGAGAATTTGCTCGCCATCGCGGGGTATTCGCCTGGCATGCGGTGGTTCGCGGCATCTGAGGCGCTCTCCCTCGTCCCCTTCACCATGTTACTGAAAGTCTGCGTAGATGCCCCGACCGGCGTATCGCTAGGTGGGATGCGCCAGGTGCTCAATTCTGTGGCTATCGAACAGCAGCTAGTACCAGCCCAGAGGAGCCATCCTGTCCTGCTTCCCCTACTCGAAACACTTCAACAGCTAGAAGATTCACCCTCGTCAGGACATGTCACTAGTCTCTGGGCTTTCCTTGACAACTGCCTAACACGCTGCGCTTCGGCGCCTGTCAAGTACATCGAGTTGATGAACGACCTGCTTCCGGAGACTAGAGATGCTTTTGCAAGCCCTCTAGTAGCCACCCTTCTGGAGCAAATTCCGTTTGCCATCAAAGCTGCAAATAAAGACGTCTTGTCTGCGCTGGGAATTTTTTTGCCCAAGTATTTGGGCCTGCTGGTCACGGCTGGCGAGAGCAAGCCCTTATTGGAAGCAATATACTTGAAGATGGCAGAGCTGTTCAGGGAGTCGGGTAACAAACTTGCCCACAAGCGGATACCAAAAGACATGGGTTTCAAACATAACACATGGTTTCCCAATGGGAATGATGGATCGAAAGCAGGGAAGGGCAGATCAACGGACGGTCAAGAACAGCCTTCAGAACCAGAAATGATGGACGATGAGCTAAAGAGCTGTCTAGAAACCCCAGATGCCTTGGAGGTGGATAACTCGGCCTTGGCGAAATGGGTATCAAAAACGGCAGACGAGCTTGTCGAAGAGAGTTATGCAGCGAACCTCATGAAGTTGCTTGTATCAGAGCATGGCAGCATCAGGAAAGAAGCGCTTGTCAATATTCTCAAGGCGGCAGCAAGGATTCGTGAGTCAGAATACGAAGAGAGGGAGCAAATCTGGCTCCTGTTGTCAGAATTCGCCGAGACAGCAAGGTCTGGGGACATCGACGTCGGCCCACTTCCCAGCACAATTGTCGCCTTTGCATGCCACGCATTGGCTACGTTACGCGATCCGCTGTCCAGCCTGTACCCCAAGGTCAACGAATTCCTTATCCGCGGGCCAGTTTGGCGTTTGGATCGACTACCTCTCCTTGACGAGATCCTGCTCGAAGATCCCGTCTCAGAGGATTCGTACTACGCCCAGGTCAACTGGCTACTCGGATATCTTTGCGACGGGCTGAGGACGCCTCAAGATCTCGAGCTGTTCCACAAACGCAGAGCCAAGGGACCAGTGCTGGAGAGGATTCTAGCACTGATAGGAAACCCATACATGAGGGCGCCGCTGCGGACACAGGTGTTGCGGTTGCTTTATAGAGCAACATGCATCCAAGGGGGCAGCACAACTTTGACGACGAGGTTCGGCGTGGTCAACTGGCTCGAAGCGCAGGAGAAGGCTAGTCTGGCTGGCAATGACAGGTCAAAGGGAGCGGACATGGCGGGGTTATATCGGGGACTCAAGGAGCGCATCTGGCGAACGTGCGATCGAGAAAGAGTTAAGGGGTGGAGCAAAGGCGGAATTGAACTGCTTTGTCAGGCCGAGGCGTAACGATCCAGATAGGCACGACATGGCCAAAGATAGACAACCCACGGCCTACAGGGCTCTGTTCAGCCCTTGAAAGCTAGCCAGTAAAGAACAAGGCATCCATACACTTGAGATCACAATGACATCTAGAACGCCCATCAAACTGGTTTTGCGGACTTTCTGTTCCAACAGTCGGATGTCTCCCGTTCCGCGAGTGTCTTTCTGGGATGCAAAACAAAAAGGTACAAATTTAAATTGAAGTCTTTAGGGCAAATGTTTCAATCACTTTGAATCCGTGACTTGTAGGAGAATGGTCAGGGCACGCCCAAAGGCGGAAAGGCCAACAAACAGACGATTGACGTGGCGCGGCCGAAGCGCCACAGGCGTGCCCGCTATTCTATTCACCCCAGGCGCTTGGACCAGCGCCACCTCCCACCTTTGCCGCCCCTTGGCTGCCTGGTCTGTGCTGTTCAATCGATTTCATCTGCCTCTGCTTTTACCTTCTCAAACCCGACAACACAAACATAAAGCTCAACACCTCTTCCAACCCAACTCTGCCTCACCACGAAGAACCCCTCCCGGAGCCTGGCCACAATCAGTCGCGCATTTTCTCGCGACGCTTCGTCGCTCATCGTTGCCGTCTGCTTGGCTTCGTTGGCTGGAGTCCTGGGTTGACCTGGACCCGTCAATTTTGATTGCACCGAGGCTTGAAACGCGACTCCAGATTTCAAACTGCCCTATCACAGATCACACTGCCAAATCGATCGAAGTGCTTGCCTTGTCCTACCGTGGTATCCATTTACAGCCTCGACCCTAGGTTAAACGGAATTTCTCGGCCTGAGACACCCTGTTGCATATAAAGGGCAGAAGAAGAATAAATACCGTTCTGCCAGCGACTGATGGTCGCTTCCTGGCCTGATTATGGCGCGTCGATACACGGCAGAGTTTCTTCTGTACCTCAGCGAATCGCCGTTATGCGTCAAACCACCTGGGCTACCTCCGGCGGAGGAGTGGATGGGGTACGTCCGTTTTGCCCCCTCAGAGCTGCTATCTGCTGCCATCGCCCGGCTGGGTCTTTTCGCAATGTCTCACAAGCTCGGCTCCATCACAGCCTGACTGACCGACCTACTTCTACTTTTAGGTCACCTCCAGAGACATATCGCAACCAATCCAACAAAACGACCAACGACCGCGTGAAATCTGGGACCACTGGCGACAGCCTGCTGTTGAATCAGGAGAATCGACGACCGCCACTGGACCGCAATGGAACCCGGGGCACTGCTAGTAGGCCTCTCTCTCCTAGCCCATTTCGGACCTCTCCCACCAAATCTTAGGATGCAATTGGTTAATGTGAGCCCCCTTACTGACCATCACAGACCCAGACGATATTATCCTGGGACCACCACGTGCGCCATTCGCTTCAGCGACATCTGCTCGAAACAACAGGAATACAAGCGAAACGGACAAAGGGTTGAAGGAAACGGAGCGACAGGATCGGTCTTCTGATCGTTTCAACTTCCGGAGCCGTGGAATTGACTCGGATATCACGACCGGCGACCGTTTCCGCGATCGGGATGGCCGCGGCACTTTCCGTCGGCGTGGTGACCAGGACCAGGACAGTGAGGGCTGGAGCACTGTGAAACCCAGGAAGAGCTTCGGCACTGAGGGAGCGGAACGTTTCCATGGACGCATGGGTGCTGCGGGAGAACGCTTTGGTGGCCGAGATGACCGTCGAACACGAGACCGTGACGATCGAGACTTGAACGACCGCCGAAATCGCAATTTGGATAAAGATGGCGATGACGTTGATGGCGCGCGCCGAAATGGCCTGACACGTGGAAAGTCGGAACCGTGGTTTAGAGACCATAATGATAACGGTGCCAACGACGCACCTATTTCCCAGCGCGAGCGCATCGACAAGGCCAAGAGCTGGCGTGAGAGGGACCCCGAAACGATTGACAGACGGGCTGACCGGCCAAATGACCGAAACTACGAACGCCGCTGGGATCGCGATAGGGACCAGCGCATCGAGCGCGACCCCGAATGGCTAGACGAACCCCTCGAGGAAAAGGCTCAAGGGCACACCGAAGAAGACTTCAAGAAATTCATGGAGTCGATGAAGGCCAAGCAGGGAGGTAGCGCGCCCAAATTGGAGGATAAACCACCCATGAGCACCGATAAGACCACTGAAAATGTCCCGGATCCGGATATGGCCGTTGCCTCGGCTCCGGCCGTCGACACTGGCCCGGATAAGTTCTTTGTTGCGTTTGGCGGCGGAACGCTGCCTGCGGCCACTCCTGCGACCGATAACAAGGATTCTGGGCGGCAAAAGGGGGGCAAGGGCTCCCGGTTCATGGCATTTCTTGCCCCACAGGAAGAGGGTCGAGCAAGGACCGAACCACCGACACCTGCAGCTACGGCTCAGACCGGGGCCTCTGGACCCGGCCCTGAGGCCCCTGTCCAAACCGAGGCTGATAAGAAGGCGTTTGCTCTCCTCATTCAGAAGCTTCACAGATCAGGCATGGGACCGGCGGTCCAAGCGAGCGGTCCACCCCCTCAGTCTCTTGCGAGGCTGTTTGAATCGAGTCCTGTCCAGGATATGCAGCCTAAGAGTGCGGTTGCATCGCCCGAACCGTTTCAGCAATATGGCGGCGATCTCCGCGAGGATCCTCGGCTGCGTGGGCCCTCTCAGCAACTTCCTGCCCACAACATGATCTCGCCTCGGCAGATGGTACCCCCAACCCAGCCTCCTCCCGCTTCGCGACCGGAGCAAGCGCTTCAGGACTTGCTGGCACAGCGCCATAGCCTTAACAGCCAGGCCAGTCGGGCCGCTCAAAATAGTGTCGCTGTCAACAACAATACTGAATTCCTGATGAGGCTCATGCAGAGTCACCGCGAAACCGCCGAACCGCCGAGGCCGGAACTGTTGATGCGGATGCCGCAACCGACTAAGCAGGTTTCACTCGCCAACATTCCCGACCGTGAACAAGAATATCAGCGTGAACGCAGCAGCGCGTCTCAGCGCCAGCAGCAGCAACAACAGGTTCAGCAACAGATGCGCGTGCAGCAGGGCCCTCCTCCCGGGTTCATGGAGGAGCAATTCCATCCCGCCGAGATGGACAGCCGTCCACAGCCGACGCAGATTTTGCAGCGGCCGCCGCCCCCCGGTCTTGATCACCATGGTATGCACCCTTTCCAAATAGGCGCAGCCAACGCGGGCTCCGCAGGTGGGCAGATGCCTCCACCCCAGCAGCGGCCTATGATTCCGCCGCCGGGGTTGCCGAGGAACGTCAACATGCCGTTACCAGGCATGTTCCCGCCTAATTATCCGCCTCAAGGACCCGTTTTCGCTGGCCCGCCGCCACCCGAGGGCATGGGAGGTGTTGGCGTTCCGCAGGGTCCGCCCACCAGAGGTATGCACCCGCCACCAGGCTTTTTTGGAGGACCTCCGCCACCTGGGTTTTTGCCGCCGCCGGGAATGAGCCCCGGATACCAGGGTGGACCTGACGGTCCGGGAGGTTTCCCAGGAGCTCCGGGACTGCCTTTTGACCGCCGAGGAATGCTCCCTCCCGGAGGATTTCGCGGCCCGTAGGAAGCAAACCGAGAAACCCAACTCGCACAGATCATGGATTCCAATACGAGATCCCTACTGGCTACTCTCTATCGTCTCCCGGATGCTCAGCCTCCAAGTACGAATTAGGAAGTGAATTTCATCCGTGAACTAGCGAAAAGCAATATTACTGCCTAAAACGTCGAAGGGGAGAGGAATCCTGAGATAGCATGGGGTGCTCTTTTCTTCGCGCAGTAGACGGGATAGCACCATTAGGGCACAAATATTTGTCATATGTTCAGTTGGCGCGGCGTCTACGAGAGTTAGTATCGTTGTTAGTCACTGATGTGCTATGGGTTACTGCGATTTGTATTTCTTGTTTGCTCGGCGGGAGGCAGGAATGAAGGAGGCAAAATCAGTACTACTCGGAATGGAGAAACGGAAATGACAAAAAATGGCGGTGGCAGGTTCTCTGTAATTCTCTTGGCATGGTGAGTGGGCGAAGAGTGAAGTGGCACTGATGCTCGCTTTGCATGCGGTTCGGGTGCAATCACTCCCACCATTGGACGTACGAATGTACCCAGCACAAAGCGGATCTGCCGCGTCAGGATCAGTCACTTGAAAACAAAATCAGATGCTTAGTTCTAGTTGCTATCACCGGATAACCTCAACATGGCTGTATGAGCGGGCGACCTAGTCAGCGTGTAAGAGGCTTTGTATTTGTAGTGTTGGGCTTATGTATTGCCAAGGCTAACTATGACGGCTTCAATAGCTGGGCCGTCTGTTTATGGATGACATGACTCGCCGTTTGCAGACGGGATGTTGTCGATTTACATCAAACTTGTAGCATGGTCCGGGTTAGAGGAGTGAGTGTTAGGCCCAGCTTGGTGCCGGACGTACAATTGCAGCCTCTGAAACGGAGTCCATGAAGATTATGCCGAGGTATAATGCCGTGTATGATGCGATGTAGAGATGATGTCTCGATTTCGGTGAAAGTTTAGTTGAGGTTTGCTGAGATAGCGAATTGAGATGTTGGTTGAGATACCTACCTTGGTAGGTAAAAGAGATCCCATTTCAGATCGGGCTTCTTCGAACTGATGGAAGTATTAAAACCGCCGCAACGCAAGTGATTCCATCCAGTCTCAGCAAAGCAGAGCTTCTGTACCGATACATCGAGGTTATGTATTTAGGTGCAATTCATGTCTCCTTAGAGCCAGGCCACGGTGAAAATCGCAGTGGCTTACATAGATGTTTACATCAGAGGGTTTTCCGGCTCTCAAGAGATTGATAGCTGCGGAAATTCTACACGTCATGGTGGGCACACGATTCTTGCAGCGGATTTGGTGAAAGGTGAATACTACGTAGATAGGTGCCATTACAAGTTAGAAGATTTAGGAACCTGGATAGCCTCTCCTGTTATCAAAGGCTCGGTGAGGAAAATTTTAAGGCCTAGAATTTTAAAACCAGAACCCAAATACACTCTGGCTTGACCCCTCCGCAGATAGCTTCCCAGTCGTTCAAAGTATTGCACAACTCCCCCTGCTAAATGCTCACCAAGTCTCACGCTAACAATCTTTCAGGGGCTAGATCATATCGATCAAGGGGCCACATGGTAGAGATTCCCGGGCCTGGGTCTGTTATTCAAAGCTTTATTTGACCTTCCGGCCAAAGGCGCGCTATATTTCCGTCCAAGGGCGTCCTACCTATATCAACACGCAGCTAGTTTTTATTTAAGACTTTCAGCACACAGACAACCCAGCAGGAAGGCGACGGGCCAGTCATTTCTGGCCACGTATATTTCATTCCTGAGGCCTTTTATATCTCATCCGGTGTGCCCGCCTTCTTTCCGTGGCATTCATTTTGTACTCCCGGGCCTTAACTGCGGCCCTCCAAAAACATTTGAAAAGAGTGCTTGCTTGCCATTCGAGCCCACGCTCAGGGGCGCGTTGCCAAGAAAACCTCCCAAATACAGACCAGAGCAACCCAATGGAACTAGTCCTCCTCAACTAGTTAACTAGTTGTGGATCCGGCACTGGGCTGCACAGCCCAGCTTCGCCCCCCTGATTCGCCCGACGGCCGCCAATAGGCTACCAGCTACGAGCCAGAACAGCGGCCAATGACGATTGTTGAGTCAGTCTTGCGCTTGCTGTCCATAGAAATGGAGGGGGTAATAGGTGTTGAATTTCCCAAGTTTAGCTGCACTGTTTAGAGGGGCTAAATACTGGTGGTCGAGGTGGTGATTACGTCCTAACTCTGTCCTTGCTCCTACTATACGACTAACATGCCCTGGGATATATCTATCATGAGCATTTGTGAGACATTTTATCCGCGCGTCGTCGTCGTCAGACATTCGGTTGAAGTCTGCGATCCGAGATGTATGTTTATGCTTACCCCTTGGCTCTGAGTACGCCCGAACATACTGCAGATTGTTGTTCTAGATCATACCAAGCTTGACAGGCAGCCAGAACACGTAGTTTAACGTTACGACTAGGGTTCCTAGACTAACACCGCTCAAAGACACGGTACAGCCCCTTGAGATTCGCAACCTCGAGTACGCCTCCATGCATGAGCGAGTTAGTAGCAACTAGCCTGGCTTTAAACGCTGGAAATAACACATGCTCAACCGCCCGGCGGATGTGATCTCGTCGAGCATTGAGCTCGTCGTCAAATTCTTCCCGATCACCGCCACTGCTGCTCTCAGACTCAGCCGCCCCCTCCTCATCGGCGCCCATCGGAAGCTGTTCCGGCACGTAGAACGACGCTAGTTCCATGAGAAAGCTCTTAAAGCACCGCTTTTCATCCGTCCAGTCCACGTGCGGCCCGAGGCGCAGTAGGAACTGCGGTAGTTTGACGATACCAGGGTTATATCCTTTCATTAAAAGTGGGATGCTCCGAAGCTCCCCGGCGGGTGTAACTTCGAGAGAGAAGTACTCTAGGAGCATCTCACGTCGTTCGATGAGCTGCTCGGCAACAGTGTCGCTGATTTGTTCTAGATCGATATCGTCTTCATCTCGCCCTTGGTCTGGTTCGGTAGCCTTCTGTCTTTCCTGCTCAATCGCTAACCCCACCAGCTCTCGTATGTCCAAGACTGGGTCGAAACGGATGACGCCAAAGTTGCCAAAGTCGGTGAGGCCAACCTGGTAAAAGTACTCAAAGCACACGCGACCGTAGTCAACCAAGAATAGCTTTACGCCTGCCTGAATTGCCGCCAGGCGTCGCCGCCCGTCAACAATCCCAACGAATGTGTGGGTGGCAAAAATCTCGGTGAGGTCATGGTGCATGTCGTCGCGGACAGCGGCACGCAGCTCACGGATGCTGAGAAGGCGGCAAACTGTCATATCGCGGTCCACCACGTCGTATTCTACAGTGTGGGCGCTTCCGGGACCTTTGCCTTTGCCGGTTTGCGGCCCTGAGGGCGTGGCTGCAGTTTGTGTCCCCACCCTAGGCCCCAGCATGCTCGTAATCTTTCGAACGTTTGTATCTGTCCGCACAAGATTGCTATCGTTTCTTTCGGTCCGCGCAGGGGTCTTGAAGTCGGCACCCTTGCCGTTAAGGCCCGACTTGGAGGGTGTGGCTGAAGTGAGCAAGGAATCCCGCGCTGTCCGGGTGGCACCAGGCAGTAACATCTGGGTCAGGAATGTGCGGCTCGTGTCTACAGCAGCAAGCTTGGAACGGATATGCTCGCATATCGCCTGCGTGATTTCGTCCTCGTTTAGGAAATTGACCTCGCGTTTCGTTGGGTGAACGTTGACGTCGACTCTCTGTGGGTCAATCTCCAGGCTAAGGTACACGAAGGGATGGCCGCTCTTGGGCAAAAATGCAGCGTATGTCTGCTCAATAGCCTTCTTGATGTTGCTTGATTCTACGCATCTGTGGTTAATGAATAACAGGAGCGTTGTCTTTTTGATGCTGTAGTTGGCATTTGTGGCTAGTCCCGATGCCTTGAAGCCGTAGCGATCATCTGACGTCGAGAATGCAACGAGCTCGTTAGCAACACTGCTTCCATGAAGCTGGCGGATCCTCTCGACAGTGGATGCATTGCCTTGGATCGCAACACTAGTCGATGATTCTCCTTGCTTCTTGCAGGTGAAAGCCACATGCGAGCAATGCACAGCATAGCGGCCGACCATGTCAATAATCTTGTTGTACTCGTCCGAGGGCGAGCGGAAGGCACGTTTGCGCGTGGGTACATTGTAGAACAGGTCCTCAACTGTAATTTGTGTACCCGGGCGGCCGGCAACTGGCTTGGGCTCGGACGACTGGCCGGGTTTTGCAGCAGCCAACTTACCGCCATCGTAGTGGGCGCGCCAGGCGCAGTTAGAACTTGCCGTCTTGGTTGTCACAGTTAGATGAGCGATGTGGCTGATGCTTGCAAGGGCCTCTCCACGGAAGCCGTAGGTGGCAATCGACTGTAGGTCCTCGAACTTTTGCAGCTTGGACGTGGTAAAGCGCTCGCACAGGATGGGCAAATCTTCCTTCTGTCCATCGGTGAGTAATCGCCTCAGATGGGAGGGGTGGGTGACGACGCACCTCAATGCCGCAACCATTGTCTGTGATTTGCAGCAGTTTGAGGCCACCCTCTTTGACCAGGACCTCAAGCGAGGTAGAGCCTGCATCGACAGCATTCTCAATCAACTCCTTCAAGGCTTGAACGGGTGCAACAATGATTTCGCCAGCGGCGATTTTGTTGACAACGTTCTCATCCAAAGCCTAGGAAAACAGGTCGATTAGCGGGGATAGAGGCTGAATGGCTGTGAATCTGGCTAGACCTACCCTTATGCGAGGGGGCCCGGCAGTCTCGTCGTCGAGTTCGTTTGCCTTGCGTTTCGAGCCTCGCGGGCTGTCTAATTCCATTAATTCCGCCATCTTGGCGCCTTCGCCTGGGTTGGCAGTTGCACTCGGGCGCCCAGGATGGTAGAGGGTTCATGACGCTCCTGCGCCCAATCACACCATCTTCGCAGTGCTTCTAGGTTGACGGTGCGAGGGGGCAACAGGTTGGAACGCAACGGAGCAAGAACGATGGCGGTCCTCAACAGAAGACCTGAGGTCACACGTCAAGGTGAGTCAGGTGCAAGGCAAGTCCGTCAGCCTCAAGAGTGCCCCGTGCGTTGTGCATTGTCAGCCGATCCACCTCCGTAATTTGGCTTTATTACCGTTTCTGCATCCTCGTGCAACCTCGCCTGAGGCAGCCCGCTGCCCAAGTTCATGCGCCAACTTTCACCCCAAATCCGGAAATAAGTGGACCACGCATTCGGTCGGCCTCACGTGAAGTTTCACGGGTTTCGAGTCGAATACCTCGTTGCCTTGAGGGCTGGGCTCAGCTGCTTAGCTGTGCCGCGGCCGTTCTTTCCTTTCAAACATAATGGTGATCCCTCTTCGGCCGCCATCATACTCCGGGTTGCCACCTTAATCTTGGTGCCTCGAGATCTCGTTGCAAAAACACCTGGCGGACTCCGACTCAGAGGTCTCCAACCCTAGGCACCTATTTTCGTGGCCCAGAGTGCCGGCCCCCAACATTTCGGTGTGCTGTGATTGCAGTGGTCACAATTCAGCTTGTTCAGCTTGTCAGCGCCCATGGCCACAACCTACACACTCGTCGCTGTCACCCCCCTCGCTGCATGATCGGAACATCGGTGCCGAGTACAAGGTGGATAGCCACCAAGAACGAAATGTCCGACCTGGTTTGTGGCGTTCCCGAAGCGTTCTCATACGCCCAGTGTCGATACCATCGGGCGACACTACCGCCCAGGGGCAGAGGGGCCAGAGCAGGGTTTCAACCACCCACAGCCCGACCGGCACACCGCGCTCTCCAGTTCCCCAAGGCGGACTGAGGGGCTGCCAGCATAGCCAGCAAAATGTTTTCGGGCCATTGCAATCTGTGGTGGAATTTCCTCCTTAGAAGTACAATCTTCGCTGCCAGTACAAATCTACACAATCGCCCGGGTGCTGATGCAGCTTGGCACACCAACTTCCCGTTCTGCAAAGTCATCATCACGCACCGAGTCGGAACAAGCAGATACGTAGCTCTCACGTGAGCTCCCATGGCTGACGACCCAAGTCGAAATATTCCTCGGCTGCCAAGCCCCAGCTCGACAAAAAGTGAAGACAATCTATCTGTGCAGGGCAACCTAGATGCCGCAAGCAATCGGTAAGGACACCTTCCTTTGGGCACGTCGTCCTTATCTGACATCGTTTTAGGAATGGGCACCTTCAGACACGCTCTCGGCCTCCCTCGCGACCGCCGTCCAGGAGCCAATCGCCTTCCAGAGCGCCGGAGCCGCCGTCTCGAGTGCGGACGGCAGACAACTCGTCTGTCGCTTCATCTCAGCAAGACCGAGCACCTGCCGATGTCGTCCTAATGGATCTTATCACACCAACCGAGTCAATATGCAACGCTCTTCTTGAAGCATTGCAAGGCGTGAAAAGGCCGCGTGATGGCGAGCCTGATGACGAGCCGCAGCCGAAGCGAGACAAGCTCTTTGATGAGCTGACGGAATTGGAGGGAGAACTCCAAAAGACATCGGGCTCAGCGACGACAGCGGCATCAGCGACGACAGCGGCATCAGCGGTACACGTTGGCAGGACTGTGCATGCCTCAAGAGGGTCCGATGTCGGTGTTCACACACCTGGCAACGCGCGGGCGATGGCGATCCCATTCCGTGGCACCAGCGGATACATGCCGCGCCAAGGTGGAAGAGCCGTGGCGGCCCCAGCGGCAACCGCGGCTCGTCTCTCTGGGACGATGAATTCGATGACGTTGGGTGATGATGACTCAAAGGAGACCGAAGGCGACGATTCTGACGCCTAGCGCGGCGCTTTTCCAGTGAGGGAGTTGACTCCTGTGGATTTTGGAACTTGTCCACGAAACGTCGGTGTTTGGGGTGGGATTTTTTGACTTGTTCTTTTCTTGCACTTTGACCCCGTTCGTTTTTTTATATATATATATCCGGAAGGGTGGGATATCAGGTACGTGTAAGCATCTGGTAAGCTCACCTGAGCTACCCAATCATTTGGCGGGGGGCGGATGCATGCGAGTTGGCGGCGTTCTGGTGATTGATGCCCAACTTTTTTCCTTCGACGCAAGGAATGCGGTAACGGGCCCGAGCCGAGTTCCTGCTTAAGTATCAGCTTATTCCAACCGCCTGGTTGGGCTTTGGATGCCAATGCTGTTTGCATGGCGGGTGGAATGGATTTTCGGCATTATCAATGATGACTCGGTTTTGACAATTTGATATTCTTGACACGGCGTGGAGCGTGTAGTTTGTTTGATGGACTGTCGCAAAAGGCCATCTTCTAGAAGGAAAAGGGCGATCGCGCGGCTAGAGAGGTCCATCTTCCCGAATTGGCGGCGCCAGATTGCCGGTAACAAATTCTCCGATGGGACGGAGTCTGCCATGCATGAGAGCCGTTGCCGCATGGACCCCGGCGTGCCATTCGCCAGGGCACTTCCAAGCCCAGCAAGAAACGGAATGCGTACTTCGACGGGACTTGGATACCCCAGCTCTGGCCCCTCAGTCTCTGCATCGACAATAGGAAGGAAACACGGGTCCGTCCCAGCCGAGATACATTCTCCCCAGCTGCCTCCCCGTGAATCGTGCCGGGCGAAACACTGATCCTCGACGACCCTCAGCGTAGCATGGAGATTGGGCGATCTGGTTCTGTTCTAGAAGGATGGCAGATGATACGTGCCAGCAACTAAGGCGGGTACCTAATAAACATCCACACCCGCGCGCACACATACACACACATACACGCATGCACGCACAGAGAGGGGAGGTGCAAGTAACCTCGCAGGCACCTCGTAACGGGTCTAGCCGCACAACCTACATATGGTACTACCACTCAACTCTCCAGCATCCCGCTCCCGTTCCCGCCGATGCTCCTGTTCCTGTTCCTGCTTTCGCTTCTTGCGGCATGTGCAAGTAGCTCCCCATATATTATTGGCCCGCCGCGTCGTCCCCTCTTTTCCAGTTGTTTTTTTTTCTTCTTGGTTTTCTTTTTCTTCCTTGGTCTGCCAATTGCCGCCCCTCTTCCACCCTGCCCCCTGGACCACCCTCTTCGTCCATCTTACCCAACCCAGCGACTACCACCAATACTACCTCGCCCAGGGGTGTGACGCGGTCTTACAAACAGAACTGGACTAACTGGCTGAGCTGGACAAGGACGACTTGTGATTAGCCAGAGACCCGGTCTCTGTTGTTCTTTCCTTCCGGGCCCCCTTCCTTCAGGCGAGAATTTAATTTGCCTCTTGCCATTCTCTTCTATTCTTCTCAGTTACCTCCTTCCGACTTCTGCTCACTTGGTCACTTTATCGGTCCAGTGATGGATCGACGTTCTCCATCAATACCCTCTTCCTTTCTGCTGGCACGCGGTCCCGGCACGTCAAAACCGCGCCGCATCTCACACCATGACCTCGCATTCAGCTAGTGCCCCGGCCCTCGGACCTTGGGTTGGATGATTCCCTGTTGTGTGCAACGCTATACCACCGACTACCTGGGATACCCCGACCGCTCGAGCCTCAGCTGTGCTCCGATTCACCCGACACGAGGCCGACATCATCCTACTTCGGGCTCAACCGGACTTCCACCTTGACTGAACGGCAGTAAAAACTAGAATAGGTCCGATTATGGGCAGAGATACGTGTCGTCATGGCGCAGCCGACCGAAGCAATGGAGCCGGGCTAGGGAAGTGCAGGACAAGTCGGCCTAGGACAGAAAGGATAAGACATTGTCACCCGCCCAACGCTACGTTGATTCACCGACCTTTAACCAATAGTACAGAGCATCGCAAACACTTGACCATGGAAGGTGACCTTTTCCGGGCTTGAGAAACCATATACGCGCCCGCTCCCTGTACCAACCGAGTGATTGTCAGCTCCATCTCCGTCACCGTCAATGTCAAGTCGGCACCAGCAATAACGACATCTTCCACCGTCACCGTCACCGTGATCAAAACGACATGCCCGAACCTATCGCCCTTCCGCATGTAAAGGAGCGGGGAGCAAGACAAGTCTGAAAAATGAACCCCGACCGTGACCCCACCAAGGCCGTCAATTGATCTGTCTTCCACCTGCCTTCCTCAGCTCCAATTCCCCAATCGAACGAGACAAAACCAGCCTGCATTCGCACGCCAACTATGGCTCAGCTCGAGAACAAGACAAGAGATAAGAGGCAAAATGATCCATCTACCCAACCAGGACACCACCTAACCAACCTTATGAACAAACGACTTTGACCTTCGTTGACCACGACAACAGCCTGACGGACAACAGCTGGATAGACCAATGTCTGGACAGCCGTTCAAACCGGCACACGCGGATCCGAATCTTGCGAGAGACAAACACTATGGAGGCATGCCGCTACGATACCACCACAACCTGGGCTGTTCGTTTTCTCTGACTAGTCGAACGAGAGTCGAAAGCACGCGAGACTCACGCCACTGCCAATGTTAATCCGAAGGCGAAAAAAACGGCAAGATGATGCACCGCAAAGAGTCATAAAAGATGGCTGGGCAAGCCGAACCAAGAGAGGTGGAGACCGACCAACATGGTTGCACAACAGCCGGCGAGTCGAATGCTGTCCAGCACAAGAAGCGCCGCGTGCAGACAACGAAAAAAAAGCAGGCACAAGGAGATGCAATGCGTGAGAGGATAAAGATGAGCACCAGCTCTGTGGGTATTTTGTTCATGATCCCGTTTGCCAAGTCCCCCTACCCAAAAAGAAAACATCTTGCGCTTTGTCCGATTCTGCCATTCATCTCATTGCTTTTGTTTCCCCAGATTCACAGGCATTTGCAATTAAAGCCCAGCCTCCCACATGCCTCATTCCTTCATAGACATACAACAAAAGGGGGAAAGGGGAAAAGGGGGGAAAAGAGGAAGGACCAACAACCGCACGTCGCTCCCCTGAACGCCACTCCGACCAGCGACTACAACATCGACCACGAAGAATTCCCCGGAATATCTCATGGATAATAACCCAACCGAAAAAAGAAATAAGAATAAAAAAGTGTGGAAGAAGAAATAAAGTCACTTGGGCAAATGGCGCCCTGGAAAGAAAGGGAGGAAATGCCTGACAAATCTGACAGGCAATGTCGAGGACGCAAAACGCCGAATAATGCCCCACTTTTACCCCTATATCCCGCCCTTCCTGGTATGACGGCTCGCCAGCTTTGGATTCACTTCGCGCTCGCTCGTGGATATTATGTGCGAATTGTACATTGGTATCATCGGAAGGCAAATCGGGCGTTCTGGAACGGGCCGTCCGCACACAAGGCTGGATGCTGGCAGGTCGTAACAACCGTTGAGACGGCCGACGCCGTTCACCTGCTCGCTGCCCCTTGAACAAAGCGCCGCTATGGCGACACGGACATTAATGGCCACGATAACCACACTCTCGCGGAAATCGTCAATGCTGCTGCGACTGAGACGGACCTGGGCGGTCCAGCAACCCCCTTATGTCGACTCGTGACTGCTCTGTCTGCTGAGAATTATTGGGCTGCGGGTTTCGTATCGGCGGAAGTTGGTATTGAGGAAGCTGTGGCGGTCGCCCTGCGGGCGCTAACTCGTGTCGCGGAGGCTGTGGGGGATACGAAGGGCCGAGCGAATATTCAGGCCGGCTTGGTGATACACCGTATGAAGACTGAAGGCTGGGACTCAACCCAGCTGCCATGGGTGGCGGCGGGGCATTTTGAGGTGGTGCCGGCCTCGCTCCATAGCCGCCGTCGCCTGGTCGAGACTGTCGGGGGTCGAATGTCGCTGAAACGGGTGTGGGCTGAGAATATGGCTGTTGAGTTGGTTGGTACGAGTATGTGATCTCCCTCGGATTCGGTGACGGTGTCGGATACTGAAACGCCCTGTTCAGCCAGATGAGGACAATATAGATGGATTCCACTTTGGACAACCCCACGTTGAAAGAGAGTTGTCGAGCTTGCCCGTCTTGACCCAAAAAGCCGAGCTGCTCTTGCCATTCCAGAGGAAAGTGCGATAGTTCCTCTGAGCTAAACCCAAGCCTCTGCATCAACCTGTCGCCGTTTTCTCGATTGAACATGGGCGGGAGATATACTGGATCCTTCCTGTGTCGCTCGTCGTGGACTTGCCGCAGGAGGCCGATCGTCTTTTCCCTGTCTCCGGGCACAACGATATCCATGAGTCGAAGCCCCTTGACAGAGGGTCGGCAAATGGCGTCCAGGAAAGCGCTCGACGCGTTGCCAAACTCCAGATCGGCCGACAAGAACGCCGCCGGCTCGGGAGGTCTCTGCTCGGGTACTCTCGAGGGGATAGACAACGGAGAAGGAAACATGTTTGCTTCCGCGGCTAATGCGCGCTCGGAAAACCTTGGTGCGATCGGCTCGGCTGGCTGAGATTTCAGTACCCGGTACGATTGTGTTCGTCGGAGAGGGTCATCGTAAGGCATACCCATCGAAGATCCTGGGCCGTATATGGACGGCGCCATTGGCCGCCGCAACGAGTCCGTTGAGAACTTTGTCACCTCGTATTTGCTATCCCCCCCATCCCGCAACCGAGGTCGCCCGCGTTTCTTGTGTTGGACGTCGACACATGTGTCTTCCTTTCCGTTGCTCGTGCATCTCGCGCAAGGGCGTTGAGCTGCCGAGGAAGTCAGCAAAGAGCTAGCACCAGCGCTCAGGTATAGTGCAGTTGAGGGAAATCTATGGCCACTTCAGGCAGAAGAGCGCTCCGAAGTGGGCCGCTCTCTCCATCCCGAAACGGCGTGGGTACCTTGGAAAATTGCCACTACCACAGCCCCGGAGACCATTCTCCCCAGAAACTTCTTGTTGGTTCTCCGAACTGCGCAGAGGTGGCTAAATCAGGAGGCAGGGATGGTGGCTGGGTGATTGATTTGTGGGAATGCCACCACACTCCGAGGCAACGGGCCGGCTTCCCGCGGGACCTGGCGCCCGGCACGCAGTAGCGAGTCGGCCGAGCGTCGTCATCGCAGCGGGTGAAGAGACCTGGCCCAGCCGTTTCTGCACTGCGACTCGGACCCAAGCATACGAAAAACGTGGAACTCGCTTGAGAACCATCTCCACCCGTTCCTGCAGGCTGATGGCTCAATGCCCTTAGGAGGCCAATAGGCCACTCTCGCGGTCGCCGGTCATTCAGGGGCACAATTCCTGCGGCTTTATCGCCCGTCGCACACTGGTGCTTGGCCCTGCCCAATGCCGCGCCTAAACTTCCCCGGGATTGTCTGACAATATCGTGCCAATTAATCCCACAGGCCATGACCATGGCGCTGCAGAAGTAGTGCCGCAAGGCCACAGCCTGGTTTTCCATTCGTGCTTATATTGCGACAAAACTAAGAGAGAGCCGGACGCGCTGTGGTACGTACCGTCGCATCTAGCAGCAGGTCAGCGTTTCGAACTTCGGTAGCCGTGGGGGAGGCCGGCTGGAGGTGAACAAACCGGAGATGAGCCTTTTTGCAAGGCACGCAAGCGGAAGCTACATGCCCTTTCGTCTTCCTTTGGGGTTTTGGCGATGATGGGCGTTCCTGGCCCGGCTGTTGTTGTGGCGGCGCCAGATAGGGTTGAGGCGTAGGTAGAGGAGGCGTTAACGCAGTTCGGTGAGACGGCGCGTACGATGCTGGCTGGGGATGAGGGAGACCGCCCGCAGCGCCCTGTGGAGGATAGAGCAACGGCGGCCTCGTCATCGGGCCTTCGAGTCGTTGAAAAGCGAATGGAAGTCCCGAAGCACCAGCGTGAGGAGGCCCAGAAGGGCCTGGGATAGCTGTTTGGGCCCTCTCTTCACCCGAAGCTCCAAGGTTTCCACGATAAACATCTTGCGCCGCCGCCTGATATGTCGTTCCCTGGATCCTCTCGGCGGCCTCCTGGCTTGCTTTCGGGGGGAGCGGTGGAGACCCTGACATGGGCGGAGAAGGGTAGCTCCCCAAACGAGCAGCCCTCAAAGAGTCTGCCCTGGCCCAGGTCAGGTCGGTAGCGATGCGTACCAATTCCGAGCCGCTGCGGCGGTGGCCGAGCGAGGCAGGTGGTTCGTCGTGTCGGTGACCTAAATAATCCTGCATGGAGGGGGGGCTTTCGCCACTGTGAGTGAGTTGACCAGGCGGCCTGCACGCCTTGTTCTAGACGGTGTCGGCGTCACCCCGATCAGCAAAACGTCCCCCACAAGGGAAGACAAGCTACCAGACCGTACCCCGTACGCGCAGGTAGCGACCGACATTCCCCGATGTGGTAGGACGCAGTGACGATGACAAGTGTCTTCGGAGCTGGGCACGACGTTCCTGGGCTGCTGTGGAGGGTGCCGGTTGTTTTGCAGGCAGTCCGCGTGCTGCCACTGCTTCCCGTGGGATGGGGCGAGTCAGTGAGGGTCGAAGGCCCTCGAGGTGCCCAGCACGGTCACTCACGGAGTGGCGGCCCCTTCTTACTAGACGAAAGGGGGAAAGGAATGGATGGGCAGAAGACCAGTGGAGAGAAGGAGAAGAGCTCTGCGGACCGGATCGTCGACCGTCTGTTAGCAGGTAACGGGGAGAATAGTCGAAGCTTTAAGACGGCAAGTGGGACGAGATGCCTAGCGGGCCCTAGCACGGTAGGATCATGGAGGACCAGTAACACGACATACGGCGGTGTCTCGCGTGTGCGATGGTAGAAGGTTGGGGAGGTGTGGAGAGAAGTTGTCTATCGTGGGGGGAGAGGGTTGCTGGATGGCTGCGGCAAGCCGTCACCGGTCTCGCCAGACGGCAGGCGTTGAACGAGTGGATTGGCAGCCCGGTTAGGTCGAAAGCTGCCTTGGGTGCCGTCACGCGTCTTGCGATGTCCGTTGTCCGTCTTCCACACTGCTCGAAAGCGACTTCTCGCAGTCTGCGTCCGGGATGATAGTCGAGTCGGTCGAAAGAGATTTGGTGTCAGTGGCACCAGGTGCTTTTTGTGCGACTTAGAGACGACTGCGCGATTGGGACGGGGCCAGATGGAGCAAGGATGGTCGTAGTGTAGGTCAGGGAACCCTGGCAGGTGGATGGCCATGGATTACCGCTAATCGAAGGACAGTCCGCAATGCTAGCAAGCCCCCCTGGTCACCCACCAGGGCACAGACTGCCACCTGGGGTCGAGGACTGGCCAGGCTGTCTCCGCAGCGAAAGGGAAAGGGTACTTTGATCCGGGCGCCTCCAACCGCTACGGTTAATATGACTGACAGCCAGCTGGGGGGTGTGTGGTACACCAGTGCCGTGCGAAGCAGCGACTGGAGGGGGCGTGTCTCGCTGGGCAGTGAGGACGAGGCCCGAGAGGATGGCGTCAGTCTATTGGGCAGCTCGCCAATTCCCCGTTCCCGTTACCGTTGGCCCCTGGCCAGACACCTCCGCAGCGCCCGTACCCGACACCACCAGCGCGCAGGCACTGCGTCGGCCAGACACAATAAGACAGACAGATTCAAGGCAATTTTGAGTCGCAGCAACCTGAGCTTGAGCGTGTGCTTCGTGTGAAGGCGAATCTGTGTGCGTGTGCGTGTGTGTGTGTGCTGTGTTGTGTCGCGTGTCCGTGGCCGAGTCCGTGTCCGTATCAGCGTCAGTGTCAGACCCGGAGCCGGCAACCAGGACGGATGTGCGCCAACAGCAGACACCGCGACCAAAGTCTGTGCCCAAGCTCCCCCCGGGAGGATGAGGATGCGAGCGGGGGCGGGTGTGTTGATCTTGATCCCCGCGATTCCCAATTCCACGCACAACAGGAAGACGGTCGGCACGAGACGAGATGAGAGGGACGAGTCAAAATGGTCTGGCCAGTCGCGGAGCCATCGCAAACAGCAAAGCGTGCTAGGGCCTGTCTGGGGTGTCCAGGGCAAGGAGGAGCTGTACAGCGTCTCAAGGGTGCAACGAGCAGTTAAATGCGTCGTTTTCGCTCAACTTGCCATTTGCCATTAGGTGCTGTTGCCAGACACGGCAGCGGGTCCGGAAATAGGCGCTGCGTTCACGCCCCTTGAGTGGTCCGAGGATGCCAGTCTTTGCTCCCGGGCCTAGGATGCGAGAGAGGGATCTTCTAGAATACCCGCAGTGCTTTGGCGGAACGCAGCAGGGCAGCAGCTGGGCAGCGACAAGGTGTGTTCCAATGCTGATATCCCACATGAGACGAGACGAGCAGGGAGCGCCTTCCCGGGAGTGAAGGTTATGGTGGGGGATGTGCATCCCAGAAGGGAAGGCACCATCGGTCTGAACATCCATCAGAGAGGGATTATGCCGGCAAGAGCTACGGGAATCCCCAGCGTGGCGTATCTCATGGCTATTCTCTAATAATGGAAGTTGCCCAAGCCGAGCCCTCTTGGGACATTGCAGTAACAAAGGCACTTTGCCAAACTTCGGGCTTGGGGTTGTGCACTACTAAACGCTACTTGGGCAAGACCGTTAGCCGAGTGATTGGGGGAGGCAAGGTGGGGATTCCACACCAACAACAAGCCAGGACAGGGTAGCTACAGCAAGACAGCTCCTTCCTCCATTCACGTAGACTAACAATATATCAGCTTCAGATGAAGAAGAGTCTCGGCCGGTTCTTCCCCAGGTCTCGCATTGAAGCCTGCCAAGTGCGCGTATCCGCCATCAAAGACTTTTCGCATGCTTCGGCCGCAGTGTCTCTCATCTCCTCAATGGTCCAAACCGCACACCCTGAGATTTTGTGCGCACTCTTGGTGCGATTTGCTATCCCACCTGCACGCAAGCCACGGCGGATCTGCCAGTATGAAGTTAGACCAACTCATGCCAATCATTTCCCATACCCATACAGAAACGACCTCGCCATCTGTTCGGTTCAACACAGAGGTCGCGAGTTAGGAGTTGGAGGTTGGGAGATTATTGGCACCGCGGAACCTGGCAGCTTATTCCCTCATTCGCAAACCTTGTCGCCGGAGACATCTCCTGGTGGGATTGCGGTTTAACATCCCACCTCGTTACCCAACGATAAACACCTCACAAGGTTTTGAAGATTCAGCTGCTCTATGCAAACTTGTTGAACCAGTCACACTGAGCTGTGCTATGTGCTCTGTTCCAGTGTATGGTGGGCTCCCTCCATCTACACGACGAGTGTACCCCTCTTGCGCCCCTCCCTCCGCGCTCTGTGCTCTGAACGCCGGTGTGCGAAAATCTCCTTGGATCCACCGACCCGCCTTGGCGAACAACCTTGACAGTTGGCACTCACTGGGGACAGGGATGAAAGCTCACTGTCAGCCTAACCTCAACGCCAAAGTTGATTTGACAAAGAGGACAAACTGGCGGCAGTCAAGGAGAACAACGTGATTTCAGATTCTCAATTTCTGAAACGGAGCACCGGGGTAGTACCCTTCCCAAATCAATGGCCTTCTTGCACTACCCCCAAACCCAACCCCAGGACCTTGCCCGCAGACAGATTTCTGGTGGAATGGTTCAAGGTTGGAAGCGATATGCAGCGGCTGCATGATGTCGACCCAGCATGAAGGGGTCCAATACCGAGTTTGTACATGACGGGATGTGCGGAGTTTCGGGTCTTGGACTGGCACAAAGAGCAGCACAAGGTCTCGATCGGGCCTGTGGCAAAGCCACCTCCGGCGCCCTGCCCCCCCCCCCCGTCCGGCGGTTGCCGCAGACACTTGCTCGGGGTGTGCAACGACGCAAGCTTACACCAAGCCCACCAGAAGCTCCAAGGTCTGAGATGTGGAATATGCAACCAAAAAGGTCACAGGTGGCTCGCCAGCAGAACAGGAAGCATGTGTGGGCTGCCCGAAGATCCCGCACCAGAAAGGCTTTGGCACGAAGCCAAAGACTGCATACCTGCCTCCACTTCAACAGGTTGCCGTGCTACATAACAGACAAATTACACAACCTCCATGGCGAAATTGCATGCTCTGAGCAGGCCAAAGCAGCACCGAAACGCAAAGTCGAGGTGCTCTTCGGCTGTGGTTGTCACGTTGGTCCTGTCCGTCCGATGTTGACAAACGAGGCATTGACGATCATCCTTGTGCCGTCAGGGGTTCAATGCTCATAGGGCCTAGTCTCAACAGCGTGACGCGGCGGAGGAATCTTCCTGGCGACCAATCGGTGCGGCAACCCTAGGCGGCACCCAGGATGGGAAGTCTGGTATTATACGCCCACTCAAGGTGCTATAGGACGCCTTATCTCTTATGCCGCGACCATACCGTTAATCCTCCACATGGATGAAGCGTACTGTGCGTCTCGTCTATCTGCGATCTTCTCTATGCTCCCTCTCCCGCGTCAAGAGACTTCTTCTGAGACGCCGTGTTGACGCGTCCGCACAGGAAGAGGAAATCAGCCCCGATAGGGAGAGTCACCTAGTTGTTGGCATCTCCTCTCGGCCATGGTTCGGCGACGACAGGGTATGGTTGGATCCCCCGCCAGGGGTAGATCAGCCTTGTCAATCATGTTGCCTCTCTCGGATGAAGGAGACTTCCCACCACGGAGATTTTTGCACCGGCTAGGAATCTCTCTCCCAACCTTGCCGACCAACCCAAAAGCCACTCAATGACACAGCAACTTTGTCGTTGTGCGAGTCCAAAATGCGCCTGCACCGGCTCGGCAGAAACTTGGGCGCAAATTCATGCGACCAAGCCTCGCCATGGCTTGGTACATGCTAAACTCCAACCGAGTCGTCTGAGCTTTGGTGTGTCGAGGTCGATCGTCTTTGATCCGGCTCGAGTTCGAGTTACACCTCACAAACCTCAACCCACCATGATCCACATCCTTCCCAATGGCTCATGCATTCTCCACGATTGGCGGGAAGCCCCACGAGTACCAAGAGGCCGGCCTGTGGCTGGTTCAGATGACTGGACAGCGGATGAACCAGGGTCTAGACTGTCTAAAATACATTTTTCTCGTTGGATCCGCGCTGTCGAGCCGCCACACCACTGGGGTGAGAACCAACTGCCCCGTGCGGGCCTAGGTATCCTCGACCCTTTCTTTTTCATCTGATCTCACCCCCTGGTATCACAAACCTTCCGAGAATGATTTGGTGGAGTCCCCTCTTCAGACTGTGTCTCAGTTGGCGTCCTCGATCACATTTCGTTGCCCTCCAGCTGCCGCGGAAGTGATGATTCTCCAGCTCAAAAACTCAGCCATTGAACGGGCAGCACAAGAGAGGGGGCTCAACGGCACAACTATTCTATTCTAGATGTAAACTCGTTACCTGCCTACCAGCCTGCGCGTCAAGACCAACGGCCAATTAAGAGTTGGAACAGTTCGGTAGAGAGCTCTCAGGGATTCTACTGGAGCGACCGCAGCAGCATACTGACGCAAGACCTCCAAGATGGAAGGATGGATCTAGGCGGATATCGGATATTTCATCATCCCAAACCCATACGTCGCATAATCAAGAGCGGCAAGTGGCCATTCATATGACGAGACACATCTCCCTCAAATTCGACACAGGGGCATACGGAAGATCGCCAAAGAAGATTATTCACGACAAGCCTACCAATGAGCTGATCTCTAGATCTCCTTGGTGCCATTTCGTGCGGCCCCGCTCGCATCGTGGCTTCACACCACTACTCTACGCGTAAGTTCAACCAGCATTTCATAGCCAACACGTGTTGCCAGTATTTACGTCGTGGATGTGCCAGGCGCCTGCGTTGCGCCGGCACGGGATGCTACGCGATGCAGGTGCTCAGGGCCTAACTCGAACAGTCTCTCGCTTGGTGAACGGTCCGGGCTCGCTCCCGAGACAGTTCGTCTAATGATGGAAGGTGACATCGTGCAGCAGACTTCTGGTCGATCACTCGAAGCTTGAGCATGGACCAACCGAGCATCAACGATAGTGTATCTGCTCCCTGAAGACCAAAGATTCCATGTCACATCCGGGTTGAGAACCGTTCAGCCCTTTAATCGAGGTAATATAAGCCAGGGCTTGTTAACCATGCCTCCCAGCTCGGCATGGCGCAAGCCTGACTTTTCTCTGCGTGTGTGAAGTCCGTATCACACTCCCACAACAGAACTCCGGCCGAGCCCGGTTCGCTTCTGCAAGACGAGTCGCTCTGCCTCGGCTGCGGACAGTTCCTAGCTCCAAACGCACAGAGCTGTGTATGCCGGCGCAGGAGCCCAGGGACGTACCGGGCTCCTTCGGGACGGGCCTCGAAACCCCCAACTTCGACAGCAGTGTTGCACAGCAATTTTTGGATTCGCTGGACCGAGCACCCGAAGACATCGTCTTGTCCAGGTTGCTGCGGCACAAGATGAGCGCTATGACTTGGTCATCGGTCGCTAGTCAGCGCCTCCCGCAAGCATTAGGGTCTAGTTATTACGGTATCCTGGTCTCGACTCCGTTCCGGGACTTCATCTGCCGGTCCGCAAAGAGACTACACTAGGCGCCTACCCTACACAACCCTCATTTTCCTCTCAAAGCCAAGGGTTATCGCCCACTCCACTCATGATGGGGAAACCGAGCCAGAGCAAGGGCGTTAATTAACGCCCATCTGTTCAACCAGGAGCAGCAGTCTGGTGTGGCAAGCTTCCCGAAATCCTGGATTGGTCTGGCGGCTTGGATGATAAAACTACGCGCCGCATCATATCAGCTGGATTCTAACACCGATCTTCCTGTGTCGGCAACTCACGGCCACAGCTCGAGATGTGGCTGCTCTGCCTAATAACACCGAGGCTGACCAGTCAGAAGCAGTGCCCATGTATTCTTCCCGTCTGGTTCGCGGCTGCCAGTTGTCGGTGGTTGCGTTGTCATGGCTGTCGTTAAGGGATTGGCCATGAAGAAAATCAAGTGTCGCCAATCAGGTCTTTTCCCGCCGCAGAGGGCGCTCTCCCCCCCCCACTGCTGCCCAGTCCAGGGAGTCGTTGAGGTTGCGTTCGGGGAAGGGTCAGGGCTAAGCAGGGAGCCAGTCAGAAACCCTGGCAAGAGGCCGAAAAAGAAAGCACATGCGGGTGTCTTGAGCACTGTCGTCACCTCAACCTTCCCCACTCTCAATCCAACCTTGTACAACGTGGATGGCCGTCTCAGCAAAGATGATCGGCCGGGCCATGGCCCCCCCATGGACGCCGAGGCCAGGAAGGCAGGGGAGAACACGGAGCGCCTTCCTCTGCTTCGTCGCCTTAGCCCGATTCGTCTTGAAGACGGGCACGGCGAGTGGCCCGGAGTCTCGCCGGAATGTTTTGTTGGGGGAGAGGGGCTCGAGGGGTCGATGTGCAGCACAGCGAACATGAAAGCGGAGTCGTGCTGCCGCACCTGGCGCATGAATAAATTGAAGGCTTCCATCGTCGGTGTCTCTTGCGGCTTTGTGTGCAACGCAGCGTTAAATGGAGGAGGTGCGTCAACTCGAGGGGCTGCGGGGCATCGATTATTGGCGTCCGAGCCATATCCGACATCATTTCCTGCGTCCCAATCCGGCTTCAGTGGACCGCATCTGACGCAGCTCAAGCTCGAAAGGTTTTGGCATCGCGAGCTTTCTGGCCTGCTGCGGGGACAGGCGGGCGTTGTGTAGCACACTCAAGACACACACAACACACGGCAGATTCCCCGATAATCTGTGTAGTACGCTTCATTTTCCTCTGTTTGACTTGTCCAGCCACCATCATCGTCGCGGCAATCTACTTCAGGGACCACTCTTTCTGGCCGGCTTTCGCTGCTTCACATTCCCATTAGTCGGTATCCACCGACAGTCAATCCAGGGCCGTCTTCGCCGCGATAACTTATGCCGCAAAAGCGCCGACTAGCAGAGCACCGAGGGGGATCGTGCGCCGCCAAGTTTCTCCTCACAGAGGGGGGAAAAAAAATAGGCGATGCAGCTGCGAGTGCGATCGACGTGTCGTTTCGTTGGGCAGGCGTGTGTCATGAAGGTTGGCATGGCCGCCCAATTGGGGGGCGCCGCTCGCAGCCATCAAGAAAGCACCGAGATCCCATTCGTCCAAGTGGCACAAGACTTGTATGCCACTTTGTTCAAGACAGGTGCCAGAGGGAGACGTTACCAGCGAGTTGGGATGCAGCTTGCGGCAACCATGAGTGATCGACGTGTGCTTCCCCGCCGCCATCATGCTTCTTTCAGCTTGGAAAGGCCATGCAAAGTACCGCAATGTCACTGCGCTGCAATCCTCATCACTTCCCCGCCTCGGGCGCCAACCTGCGTGTGCGACACTGAGCACGAAAAGACCCGTTGTCAGAGAAGTCGACCATGGCAAAGGCAATCGAGGACCCCGCCCGGTTGTCCGCCCGGTTGTCTCAACTGGTGGCTGGGAGTGTAGTTTGGTAGCGATTGCGCCCCCGTTCTGTCCCAGACGCGGTTCCATCGCTTGGCCCGCAGAGTGGCCGCCGCACGCTGTCTGGGCTTTCATGCCGCAGTTCTGGGTCCTGGGACCGGGTCCTTGTCTGGTTATTGCTTGGGTTACCATATCAGCATTGGCCATGTCAAGCTCTGACGAAGCCTCCGAAGCAACAAGACGCAGTGAATTGGCCGACGGAAGAATTGGTCCTTCCTTTTACGAATACCTGCCATATGGCTCGGCTCCGTTGGTAAAGTGGACATGGATCCCGGGTCCAAGATCCGTCTTCCAGATCAATTCCAATCCCGCCTACTACCAATCAGGATAACTACTAACTGCTATGGAGCGCCAGACAGACGCGGCGTCACACCACCAAAGAAGCCAACCAAGCTCCTCCAAAAACAGAATAGGCCACTCGGATCCGTCGATCTGATTTGCATTTCCCTTTATCTTCAGACGATGATCAGTCGCTCTCGCGCGTCGACCGACGTGCAGATGTTGACTGAACAAGTTTCAGTGTCGGGTGGCATGTTCCATGTTCTAATGATAGTTCGCGGGCGAGTTTTTGCACAATATGCGGCTCTCTTAGCACGGGATCTGCGCCGTAAACTTAAACGTCCAGAGTCCGGTGGTCAGTTATTCACAGTCAGCACGGCATGCGTTTCGCGGCCTCTTCCTCCCCCCTTCAATTTCGGGCCTGGAAGACACCGGGACGCGGGATAAGACGAATTAAACCATCAATCATGGTTCTATTCTGGGTTCCCACACATGAGGGAATCGGCGTGCTTTCGGCTGAAGACAACAGCCGGCCGAAGACGGAGGAGGGGGGCGTCTCTTCTGAGGCTTCCAAACACTAATACTTGACTACATGTTAGTCAACGTCTGTCACAAGTAGACAATGGTGGCGCGGGGACTATTGAGAACCCACCGAGGAGGCCGTGCTGTATCCCAAAACCTGCTCTGACGTCAGGATTGGGAGAACAACTCTAACGCTCGGCAACCGGGCCGAGAATGTTAGAAAGGCAAAGCAGATGGTCGGCGTTACTGGGCGGCTTCCATTTTCCATGTCACTTCCTGTTTGGGCACCTCTGCTGGCGGCACCCCAGAACGCCCAGGGCCCAGTGTTCCAGACAAAGACAAGCATGAAACGCAAGGGTCAGTGAGCAAGATGGCCCATCCTGGATGGGGAGTGATTTTTGGCCAGCGTATCGCCCAACGGACCGGGTTCCGGGAGCGACGGTGGGTTTAACAAGGCGATTATGGTCATGGTTAGCATCGCGACGTACAAAGTGAAGTCTTGGTGCTCTTCCGACTCGGCGGGCTTATCCTAGAATGGGTTCCCCCATGGACCAAGGCACACTTTCTCATCGCGGGGCGCCCCAATGCGGCCATCTTCCTGTGTTGCCTTTGCCTCTCCAAGACAGGGTGAATGAGACCGGTTTTTCCGGACTCGTAAGCAGGCGGAAATGTTCGGAGATATATTAGGATCCCTGGTGTCAGAGACAAAGACAGACGGCAGCAGACGAGTCCCGCTTCACGGACAGGCACCAGCGGACGTCCAGAGCGCATGTAAGAGTCGGGCAGTCATGGATGGGGTGGGTGGAGAGTTCTCGCTGAACCTCTGCTTGAGGTCGCATCCTGGAACAAAACAGGCATCGTGACAAAACACAGAGGTCTTCGTAATGTGTGCTCTTGCGGCTGGCGAGGATACAATCAGGCACGGTGATGCCTTGAGTCTCGATGCCATTGGGAAGGTACCTTAGATTGACCCTGTCGCCAACATGAGACAGTTGGGTATCGGGGCGTGCTAACCTCGTCTCTGTCGCTCGGAAGAAAAACTCAAACTGCAGGCGATGGGGGTTTAATCCATGGCTAACTGCCTGCTAGATTGCTCTAAGTCTCTCTAGCTTTATTTAGTCGACCACATCTCGGTTGACCCGGTTGCTACTCCTTCTGCTTCAGCCTGTTGGGTTTCCAGGTGTTTTTGTTTTCTCCCCTCTCCCTGATCGAAGCGTACCGCGTCCGTTTAGGCTGGAAAAGAAGGACCTCTCTGGGAGTATGTAGCATGTCTGGTACAGGACACTGCGTCAAGAGGCGCCTGTCATTCGTCTTCGTTTCTCCTTGCCGAGAGGCAAGAGACACTGCTCCGGATGGTAGGCTGTACGACATTCAGGGGTAGTTACACGACAGAGGGTACCACATTGTGGCATGTAGCAACGCAATCGATCGAGAAACGGGGCAGTGCATGCCGCTACGCGTCGAACCCAAGGCCTCCCGGGGAGCTGCTGCTGCTGCAGGGAGCTGGGAGCTTGTGAAACACAGTGGAAGGTGTGTCACAGCAGCAAGACGTACATGTAAACTCCGATCCGACAGCGACCTGGTGCCAAAGACGCACGACGTGGACGGACGTGGCCAGGGGACAATGGTCTCCCAACCACCATCTCTTCAGCTCGCGCTGGTTGCGTGTTCCCACTCTCCCGCACCTTATCTCGACATCAAGGCAACAGACAGGCGTCACACCCGCCACTACATGTTGCACATGCTACTAGCCACACAGAACTTGTAGGCCGGAACCGAGCTCTCTACCCAATCTCCGGCCCATGTGATGTGACAAGTAGTTCGTTCCGTCGAGTCTCATCAGTGCCCGCGGGGAACCTTCCCAACAAGGCCGACTGGTTCGCCATGTTTGACAGATTCCCGAAACATACCTTGACAGCCGCGGCGTGAACGTCCATCTCCTCTTCACCGCCAGTATACATGGCATGACGATCTAGCACTGTGTTTGCGTCTGGTTCTGGCGTCTCTCGAGGTGTAGCCTCGCCGGTGAAACGCCAGCGGCGTGGCTTGCTAGCAGCAACAAACTTACCAACCATTGACACATGGTGCTTCTTCATCAAGTACAGGCACGTCCCTCTGGCCAGTATTCCTGACCAAGGAGGTAACCCCCTTGAGCAGGTACACCATGTTTTGGTGCGTCTTCAAGAGCAAAGAGAACTAACTAGGATGGTTCAACTAAGCCGAAAACATCTCCTACCTGTCCGGTGTAGGGACGCATCCACGACCACCTAGGCAACGCCATTTATACCATGCCCCCTTTTCCCTCGTAAATAGCATGCAACAAAGGATGGGCGTAGCCGGATTCATCCCTGAACATGCTCATTAGCTGGAAAATACTGGCGCAGATGGATTCTTTACCCCAATCACCAAGCACGAATTCTCAGCGACTTTAAGAGAGGTTTAGAGAACAGCAAGTTGTACTCTGCACATATGGGGCTCCCTCGGCTGTGGGAAACTAGAAACAAGAGAGCAAAACCTCGCGAACATACTCGCTTATTTAGACTGAAATTAGAAATGATGGAGCGTTGCTGTCAATGCTGGTGTGTTCGAGGGGACGGATATTTACACCATTCTTCGACGTTTCGCTATGTGTTGTTCCTCACCTCTGGTTCGGTATACCCACTTGCCTCGTCCTCCAACATCACTACCTTGCCTGGGATATTCTCTCCCCCTAGTAGCCTATCTCTGCCACATGGAAGAGAGAGAAAGAGAAGACACTGTACTCATCTGTTGGTCTGCGAAGCGCATGCTCGAAGTATTAACAGGAGAGAACCCCCCGCCCAGGAAAAGAAAAAAAAAGGGCAAGAAAACAACGCTCCGAAATGCTGCCAATGAATTTACCCATGCAATGAATGCCCAAGACACAGCCCGCATGAACATATAAAACCCCACATGACCTTATCACAGCCGACTCTGAATAGCAGGCACCTCCTCCTCCCCAGGCCAATGTCCCTCGGGCCAAACGTGACGGATAGCCTCCCAGATATGGCTGGATAACCGTTAGCGAGACAGTTTCGCTATCTCACATGAGACGAAACCAAACCAAAACAAACAGAAAAACCCTCTTACCCAACGTGAATAACTTTCAACCCCTCCTTCACCTCCCTCGGCAAGTCTTTGACGTCCTTCCTGTTCTGCGCAGGGAGCAAGACCGTCTTGACGCCTGCGCGGAGGGCACCAATGAGCTTCTCTTTGATGCCGCCAACCGCCGTGATGCGTCCGCGGAGGGAAATTTCACCCTGAAGGTTTTGGTCACACTTCGTGTCAGCATCAAATGTAAATACCATGTCAGGTTCGGTCCGGTCCCAACCGGGCCACCTCCGAGCGAAACGTACGTAAGGAGGGGGTTCATTTGTGTTGCGGGAACTGTTGAGAGCATGTAACCAATGACAAAGAGAAAGGGCAAAAAGGAAAAACAAAACCTTACAGTCATGGCCATGGTAGGCGGAACTGCTCTTCCAGAAAAGAGCGAAATCAGTGCAATAGCTTGCGCAATGCCACTACTGGGACCGTCCTTGGGAATCGATCCCGACGGGCAGTGCACGTGGATGCTTCTGTCCTTCATGATGTTCTCGGCGGGACTTTGCGTCAGACCGAGCTCGAAGGCGTGCGCCTTGACCCATGTCAGGGCCACCTCGACGCTCTCCTTCAACACATCACCTAACTTGCCTGTCAGCTGCACCGTGCCTGTGCCTGGCATGTCGGCCACTTCGATAAAGAGGATACTGCCGTTTCCTCCCGAGCTATACGCCACCAAACCCGTCACGATTCCCGGCCGACTCGTCTTCTCGGCAATCTCCTCTTCAAACTTCTCAACGCCCAGAAATTTCTCCAGGTCGTCTACCGTCAGTCGCGGATTGTACTTATCCACTTGTCCAGCATCCTTGGCATCGGCGAACTCAACTGCCTTCCCACGCAGCACCGATGATATCTCGCGTTCTAGGTTGCGCACGCCAGCCTCGCGCGTATAAGATTCAATGATCTTTGACACCACTTCTTCAGAAAAGACAACCTGGTCGCCGCTGAGTCCGTTGACTCGAATTTGCTTGGGAATCAAGTGTTGAGTAGCAATGTGTCGCTTCTCCAGCGTAGTGTATCCTGGGATGTATATCATCTCCATGCGGTCGAGCAGGGGCGCCGGAATGGTATCGAGACTATTGGCCGTGGCAATGAATAGGACTCTGCTCAGATCGATGGGGATGTTGACGTAGTGATCCGTGAAATTACTATTCTGTTCAGGATCCAACACCTCCAGCATTGCTGCTGACGGGTCACCATGGAAGTTGGAGCCGCCGACTTTGTCGATCTCGTCGAGGAGGATGACGGGGTTAGCTACGCCGACCTTTTTCAAACCTTGAACAATGAGTCCCGGCATGGCTGCAACATAAGTGCGCCTGTGCCCCCGAATCTCGGCCTCGTCCCTGACACCTCCGAGCGAGATGCGGTGGAATTTCCTTCCCAGCGCGATGGCTACCGAGCGCGCAAGGCTCGTCTTCCCGACACCAGGAGGACCGACCAGCAGAAGAATGGGCGATTTATCGACCATGCGCTTGCTTCTCAACACCTCTAGCTTTGCGCTGCTTGCTTTGATACTCTCCTCGGTGCCCGCATCGCCCTCTGCCGTCCTGGTCTGCCCGTCTTTGACGTGTCCCGTGGAGGGCATCTCTTGCTCGGTCTGCTTGATCTGAGCGTCCACGTCATCGTTGATAGACTGTTTGAGCCTTAGGACAGCAAGATACTCCAGAAGGCGCTTCTTGACCTTTCCGAGGCCGTAGTGGTCGTCGTCTAGCTGCTTCCTTGCCCTGGTCAATGTTTGAGCATCCAGTCTGTCACTCGTTGTTGCGGACCACGGAATGTCGGCCAAGGTCTCGAGATATGTTCTCGTAACTGCGTACTCGGCCTGTGCAGGATGGATCTTTTTAAGCCTCTTGATCTCCCGGTCGGCAACCTTGGCGGCCTCGGGAGAGAGTTTGGCGGCTTCCAGTCTTTTCTGCAGTTCGTCAATCTCATTCAACTCGGCATCCTCTCCAGAATTGCTCGCCGGTGGACCCATAAATCCTGGCGGCGCAAACATGCCTCGCCCTGCCATGGGGCCCTTGGGTAGTATCTTGGTGACTTTTGGCTTCCATATCTTTTCTATCTCGTTCTTGGCGGAGTCGTCGATGGCAAAAGGCAGTGTCGCAGTGGTAACGGTAGTAATTTTGAAGCTGTTCTTGATGCTCTCCACTTGCCGATCAAGTAGTTCGATTACCTTGGCAACACGCTTCTTGATGTCCAACAGGGCCAGAACTTGAAGTTTCTCTTCATAGGAACATTCGACAATGTTGGCCATAAAGTCGGCTAGGGCCCCAGGTAGCGTCTGCTTGGTGATAAAATGGTCGAGACGCCGGGCAAGGAGAGGAGAGAGTCCAGGAGCATTGGCTGAGCGCGGGAGAATGGCCGAGAGCCTGAGTATGGCAACGAGTTCTCGAGAAAGAAGTTTAAGATGCTGGAAGAGGTCTTCGAGGTTGGGATCTGGGAGGGACACTGTCGGACCAGGTGTTAGTCAAGCTGCGGGGCGAGACGGTCGCAATACGTACCATCATCTGGGTAATATAGTGCCCGAGCTTCCAGGAATGCTTTGTCCGGGAGGATCTTATCGATTCGGATGCGCACAACACCTTCAACCAGTAACGTGAACTCGCCGGTGCCCCGTCCCTCGACACCCGTTATCTTCGCTCCTACACCCCAAGTGAAGAGGTCGGCCTGGGTGGCCTTTGCGGGGTCGACATCTGAACCGTCGCGATTTGAAGAGCGATCGGCAGTTTGTATAAGAAGCTGGCCATTGGGACCAAGGAATGGCGAGGACAAGGGAACACAGGCTATAGGAATCGTATCGATGCGGCCGTTTGGTGTTTTGGAGGCGGCGCGCGTGTACACGGCAGCGAGCAGAGAGGCGATGTCAGGACGCGTCGACGACACGGCGATGCGCTGGACTACACCTGGCAGTAGGACGCTGCCTCGGGGAAGGGCGATAAGGGGAAGGATTGCTGTCTGAGGACGCGCCATGGGGAGAGCTTGCACTTGGCACTCGAATAGATTCAACGCCCTAGAGACACAAAAAAAAAGTAAAAATGCTCGCTTGATTCTGTAGTCAACCTGCCCAAGTTTTGAACTACTCCGTCGCCATGGGCTTGGTGGTGAAAATGGGGCGGAGATAGCTGGCGGTCGAAGGTTCGAGCAATGGTGTGTTAGCTTTGGCGTTTGTTGTCGATCAAAGCCTCCATCAGCCGAGGCTCGGTCTTGTCAGGTGGCAATCGTCTACCATTGGTCAGCCAAAATCCCTGCGCAACATCATGATCGAGTGCTGTAAATTCAAATCCAAAAATCAGCAGTGTTAATTACAAGCCAAATGGCTTCACGCCTATCGTCAATTGCATTTCATGAGCCATTCACTGTTTCTCAATTGCCGGCCCAGCATATCCACGCCCATCCACTCACAAACCTTCCCAAGAGACAGGCGTGTTGATGATGACGACATATGATGTGCCGCATCCTATCTTGACGAAACTTCTCCACAAACATTTCAACCTTGCAACACATTGTCCGTTGATAACAACGTGCAGGAGCTGCCTCTTCTTGGCTAGCTGTGTTAACGCTACGTAGGTGGGGCACGGGCAACACAAAGATCCTGAAACCGGAGCAAAGCATGTGCAGTGTGACATAGCCTAGGGTAGTATTGGTTACTCATACAGACGAAGCCGGAAGGTGTAAGTGAACTTTCAGGTATCTACACATGTAGATAAGTGTCGGATTATTCGAGAAGTGGGGATCCCAACCCATGGAAGGTTGTTAGCATAGGACAGTGTTTGTGCTTACAACAAACCTCGAGGTTCTTAGTCTCACAATAACAATCTGGGGTTGAACCGCATACTGGGTATCCCGGTGATTCAGCGCTGGATGGCGATTCAGGTATCCGAACCCTCCTCAATTGACAAGAACCACCCGATGGTGCTCCTCGACTAGAGTGCAAAAGCCAAATGGAACCAACTGGCAAAATGAAAGCGAATTGGTGATCTTCCACTTATCAAAACAACCTGCAGGAACTGAGGTTGGCATCAAGCGCCTCCTCTCTCGGCTCCATCCCTAGTCTCCACCCCCGACCCCGTCGGATACCGGGTTCCTTGCGGAAGCGGCAAGAGCATCCCCACATCCGCATGAATGGAAAAATGGTTACATAAAGAAGAATTCTCGGTCTCTAATCACTGACCTCTGTTGAAACACACTCCACCGAAGGAAGGGGTCGGGCGACGGCAAGTTATTAAGGTCTGTAACAATATCTGCCCATTAAAGACGGCCCAGAATCTCATGATTCCTCGAGTAGCCCGGCTCTGCGCCTTCTGCGCTGCATTATTTTACCAACGCAAGCCGAGGAAGCCAAAGTGCGAAGCAGCCTAATCCCGAGTCACCTCGTGGGGCTCGCCCACTGCTGCCCACTGCCTGCCAGGCAATTTCATCTCAGCACTGCAGCGCCCAAGCGAAAACCCCAAGCATCCAATGGCTTCGCCAGATAGCACCAGTCGGCCTATCCCGTTCGCCCCCGCAGGAAACTTCAGCAATCCTTTTGGCGGGTCGTTCCCTGCATCATCGCCTTTGGCCCAGGAGATTCTCGCCCGCGACCTTGCCGAATGCCCTGATGAGGACATTGCTGCCGACGCCAGCGTTGTCGAGGCTGGTGAGTCCGAGTCGGATGAGGATATTCCCGGCCCTACCCTTTACCGACGGCCCAGCGGCATTGCTTTTGGGACGAGTAGACCTGCTCTCAGCCTAGGTCCCGCCGGCCCTGATGAATCACCCCTGCTCAGCCGGGTCGAGCGAGCACGGAGTCGCGAAGCCGAGCGCTCCTTGCTCAGGGACAATCACATTATCCCGCCCAAGCGCCATGGTCGGCAGCACCACGGCGCCGTCGGCTCTCTTTACAGGAGACTCTTCAGCACCGGGACCCGGTGGAAGGAATCTGACGAAGAAAGTAATACCACTGAAACGACGGCTCTGCTCAGGGGTCGGCCCAGAGCCCCAACTCCCCACGAGCATGAACATCTGAACGAGCAGTGGGAGGCGGCTGTTGCTGCGGGCCAAATCAGAACGACATGGCAACGTGAAGCTAAGACTATCGCAACATACTCAAGGTCCTTGATCGTCACGTTCTTGCTCCAGTATTCCCTCAACGCAACGTCTATCTTCGCCGTTGGTAGGCTTGGAACTCGCGAGCTCGGTGCAGTAACTCTAGCATCAATGTCTAGCACCGTAACTGTATTAGCACCTACCCAGGGATTTTGTACGTCGTTAGATACATTGTGCGGGCAGGCGTATGGGGCGGGTCACAAGCAGCTTGTCGGTCTCCACCTCCAGAGAATGATCTATTTCCTCATGCTCTGGCTGGGTCCCATTTCCCTAATCTGGTTGAATGGTGAGTGGATCCTTGCTCACTGGATCGAGGCCGAGAGCGCCGCTCTCGCTGGCACCTACCTAAGGACCCTCTTGTTTGGTGTACCGGCCTATATGTGCTTCGAAGCCGGCAAGAGGTTTTTGCAAGCGCAGGGGATCTTCCATGCTACGACCTACGTTCTCTTTGTCGCCGCTCCAACAAACGTCTTCCTGAATTGGTTTCTTGTCTGGCATCTTGGCATGGGGTTCCAAGGCGCACCGCTTGCAGTTGTACTTACACAAAACATGCTACCGTGGCTACTCCTTCTGTACGTCTGGAAGGTGGATGGCTCACAGGCTTGGGGCGGATTCCATCGAGCTGCTCTCCGTAACTGGGGCCCCATGATCAGGCTTGGGTTTCCGGGCATGATCATGGTTGTTGCAGAATGGTTTGCATTTGAAATCCTCACTCTCGCCTCTGGCAGAATAGGAGTTGCAACGTTGGCAGCACAGAGTGTTGTTATGACTGTGACAGCTATCACCTTCCAAATCCCCTTCCCTCTGTCGATCGCAGGCTCAACAAGGATCGCAAACTTCATCGGGGCGAGCCTGGTGGACGCGGCAAAAACCACTGCCAAAGTTGTGAGTTTAGTTATTGTTCAGTTGACTCATTTGGTACCTCGACCCAGCACTGACAACATAACAAGACTGTGGCAGGCGGTGTGCTTGTTGGCTTGTTTAACGCAACTATGCTGTCCACCTTCCGCTACCAGATCCCTAGGCTTTTCACGACAGATCCCGAGGTGATTGAGATTGTGGCTACTGTCATGCCCGTCGTCTCGAGCATGCAGCTCTTTGACGGGATGGCAGCCGTTTCTCATGGGCTCTTGCGTGGAATCGGGCGTCAAGAGTTTGGTGGGTATGCCAATCTCATTATCTACTACATTGTGGCACTCCCTATATCGTTTGGTCTCGGTTTCCACTTCAATTGGGGTCTGGAGGGTCTATGGTTTGGCGTCACCGTTGGACTTGGGCTGTAGGTGTTTTCTGAACCGGGTTGGGTGCATCTGACTTGCTGACCTTGCCACCTAGTGTTGCCCTTGTCGAATATGTATTCGTCTACTTATCGGACTGGGACTTGAGTGTCAGGGAAGCGCAACACAGAAATTCATCCGGGTAAGGTAGACACTTCTTGTCTGGATGAAAATAAACACAAATAACGTAAGGCTATTGTAGGCTGTATAGCCTGGAATGTGGATAATAACGGCATTGGGAGCCAGTGTGCAAATTTTCTTTCCTGTTTCTCGTGGCAATACTGGGGGCTGCCTGGGGTAATGACGGCAGGACACTCGACTACAAAATGAGCGAGTTCGCAAAATGAGAAATATGTATGAACATTGGTAGTCATCTCACAAAATAAGATCATGTCATTGGCCCGTTAGCCTGCCGACTTTCCGAATACGGCAGCTGGATGTGGTCTAAGTGCCGACGGGGGTATTCTGACTGGGGAAATTGTCACCGTGCCAATTTGTGTCTCAGGATATCGGGAGCGGATTCACTGCGATGCAGTTAGTCAATTATCCACCAGATCTATTTCCATTACTGGTACCTGCCTGGATAGAAAGTGTGGTGATTGCGATTTGGTGGGGCGGGGAGAATGGGTGTTTGCCTTGGGGTAGTGTTGGGGCCGACGCTTACCTTTACAGCATCGGGTGTGCTACCTTGAAGGGAGACGAGAGTCTGTATTAAAGTCGTGGGGGAAAAAATCTTCAAAGACTGAGACGTAGCATACATGTATATCGGTAGCTACGGATGGTGTCAAGAAATGTTGTCCTCAACCCGCTTTCTTGTCATCTACTTGCGTCACTGACCACCATCTTCGGGGCTCGGGATTCAAACTGCCAACGGCACCATGTGGTCGGGGGTGAAGTTGTGATTTTCGGGACTCGGCCTGCCAGTTCCGGTGTTCAAATTGCATAAAAGCCAGGCTCGAGGCAGAACGGGGCTGACTTGAAAGCTCGAGTTGGTCTTTCTCACACTTTTGTTGAGCAGTGCTCGCCCACCTCGCCACCACTACGATTTGATTGGCCGAGACTCTCAAACTCAGCGGTGGTGTGGGGTATCAACGCAGCTCCCCATCCCTCTCAATAATTTCTCTCCGCCTTTCCGCCGTCGTTTTCGCCCCGCTCCACGGCGGATACAGAGACACATTTTGGGCCAACGCTCACGAAGACGAGGACGACCAGAGAGACAAGCGGCAGCAGAACGGTAAACTTTCCAAAAATGTCGACTATAATCACCGAGACGCGCGCAACGGCTCCGATCACGGCTGAGACAATCTTGCGCCTCTTCCCCGACATTGACACGAGCGGCGAGGCGCTCGAGGGTCACGATGAGGAGCAGATCCGCCTAATGGACGAGGTCTGCATTGTCACAGATGAGGACGACAAACCCATTGGCACGGCCAGCAAAAAGTTGTGTATGTGTTTTCTTTGTTACGGGGATTGCGCGAGGGAGGCAAAAAAGGAGGGGAATGAGCACCGTGGGAGGACGTGAACTGACCGTGTCTGTTCTGCCAGGCCACCTCATGACCAACATCGAGAAGGGGCTACTGCATCGCGCCTTTTCTGTCTTCCTCTTCAACGACAAGAACGAGCTGCTCTTGCAGCAGCGCGCGTCGGAGAAGATTACTTTCCCAGATATGTGGACCAACACTTGCTGCTCGCACCCGCTCAGCGTCTCAACCGAGACGGGCTCCAACCTCCCCGATTCTATCCTCGGAGTCAAGAACGCGGCACGGCGAAAACTGGAGCACGAGTTGGGAATAAAACCTGAACAGGTCCCGATCGAGAACTTCCACTTCCTTACTCGCATACACTACAAGGCGCCGAGCGACGGCAAGTGGGGCGAGCATGAGAGTAGGTTGCCAGAGTAAGATGTGGTGAGGCGAGGCTGACGGTTGCGCAGTCGACTACATTCTCTTCATCAAGGCTAATGTCGATCTGGCCCCTAACCTGAACGAGGTCCAGGCGACGCAATATGTGTCGGCCGAGAAGCTCAAGGAGCTGTTTGATGATCCCACGCTCAAGTTTACACCTTGGTTCAAGCTCATCTGCCAGTCAATGTTGTTTGAGTGGTGGGCACACCTCGACTCGGGGCTGGGGAAGTATGAGAACGAGCAGGAAATCCGGCGCATGCTCTGAAGAGGGCCCCCAATCCCCCCCCTTTGGGAATCCGGGTGGCACGGGCCCCACGACAGGCCAACATTTCTTCGCTGGCGACAGGGCTTGACGATCCAATCTGGTGGGAGGTGGTGGAGATGCGGAATGCAATTAGTCTAAGGTGGTCGCCATTGGTTGGTTGTTGCGCATTGAGCCTGGGATACCCGCGTCTGACATCAACAAGTCAGACACGGCGCAGAAGAGCCGCTTCTTTCTCTTTTCAGCTTCGCGCATGCTTGCGGGAACCTGTTTGGACGACATAAAGTGCACATTGGGAGGTTTCTCACCTTAGAAGTAATGGATACCATGCTTTCTCGCGAAGCAGAGTGGAGGGTTGGTGCACAGGGTGGATGTGGCTGGGAATTGATGATGTGGAACCTACCTTATGAGTCCCCGTACCCACCAAACTGCGAACCCAGCAGCGCACCCACTGCACCCACCAGGGCCCTTGTCAGCGAGGAGGCACGCCGCAGGGTCTTGCCCAACCAGGACGCTACAGGGCGTCGATTCCTTATCTCGATAACTAAAACATCCATTCCATGGCTGCGTCACCTGATTGATGATTGCCCCCGTTCCGCGCACCCCTCAATAACCGCGAGCTGGACTGGCACGCGCTGCATCATGTCACTCAAGCCAGGACAGACTGGCAGCATTACACGACGAAAAGTCCCGTATCGGTCTGGTCGCAGCAGGCTGGCGTCCAATCACGACGGGTCAGCCCTCTGCGCGGGCCGGAGCCACAGTGAACGACCGGCGCTGCCACGCCCTTTGGCGCTCCGTCAACGGCTCTCATCCGGTGTCCGGCATTGTCTCTCGCTATCCCCTCTCCCTGCACGTCCGCCTCGTTCATTACGTCCATCCAAGACATGGATTGGCCCCAGGGAGCCACTCAAGTCCGGGCTGCCGGCCGCCACTGTCCGAAATTGTTAGTCGGCCAGCGTCGGGGTACATATTCGTGCCTTCCTTGGTTGTGCTGCCCCCGCTCCTTCCCTTTCCTCTTCTCTCTTTTCTTCTCTTTCTCTGTCTCCAGACAACACAGCTTCCGATTGAGCATCCGTCTCAGGCATCCCAGCTCCAAATCCCCCCTCCCCCACGTTGTGGGGGTCATACTCTTCAAGACACTAACCCGCTCTGCGATCTACAACACACTTCACACTCTGGCTGTTTGTCGTGTTGCTTCTTCGTCCCTATCCAGGTTACTCCTCACACTGTGTCCCGCTGAAATTGCACGCTGTCATCATCTGTCTCTGCCAAACACCGTTGTCAACTATCACCAGCAACTTTTTGCTACTACTATACCCTATTATACATCAACCTTTCTCTCACTGTCTAGCCTCGTCCCTTGCGACCACTACATTGATGTCTTCTGACCTCCGTACCGCCCTCAACTGCCTACGCCACCCGTCAAGGTTCATGCCCGTTTCGAGAACGCAACTGTCCCGCGTTCATACGGGTGATAGTATACAGAACTTACAAAGTACAAGTATCTAAGCGAGAGGAAGCTCGCCCAGCATGGAGGCGGTGAATCTTTCTTCTTGTCTTGGGGCCACAACGACCAAGCTGCGTCACGGCTCATTCTCGAGCTCGAGCTCCGGCCCTACCTCTGGGTGGAGGCCGGGATCAAAATCTGGTTCAGGTTCCGAGTCCGGCAGCAGCAGTATCACAACCCTCTCGCCGGATCCCCCAGTGGCCGAGATACCCCGCCGCTCCCTCGTCCCGCCCAAGTGGGAGGAGAGCGTGCGCGTTGTGTCCATGGACGAGTATCGTGCCGCTGCCCTGTCGCTGGCTCACGCCTTTGCTGCCGACGACTACGCCCGCTACCTGGTTGACCCGGGTGACAAGGTTGACGGCGCGGCCATCTCGCCCGAGGACAAGTGGCGGCTTCACGTGGATATGATGACCTATGCTGTTGCTGCGCACTGCCTAAGCGGCCTAGTGACAACGACGGGACCAGATTATGATTCGGTTGCGCTGTGGTGAGTTATTGTACACACTCGTTTCAATCCCCCCTCTCCTGCTCCCAGGCCCCAAAGCTAACAGCCCCCAAGGCACCCTCCCAACAAAGCCCTCGACTCCTGGCTCACTACTCTCCGCTCCGGCCTTTGGCGCCTCCGCTTCTCGCTCTCCGCCGAAGGCCGCGCCCGCTACTTTGACGAAATAGAGCCCCTCCTCCGTGAGACCAAGACCGCCATCCTCGGTCACCGCGACTCTACTGCCTGGTATCTTGTCTATCTCGGAACCAAGCCCGGCTCTCAGCGGAGAGGCTTTGCTCGCCGCCTGCTTGATCATATTGCGGAGCAGGCGGATGCGCAGAACAGGCCCATTTACTTGGAGAGTAGTTCGGAGGAGAGCAATGCCTTTTATCTCAAGTATGGGTTTGAGATTCGTAGAGTGGTGTATCTTTGTAGGGCGAGCGAGAATGTCAAGTTGTCTATTATGGTGAGGGAGCCGAACGGGGTGAAGGCCGTTCCGATTTCAGTTTCGATGCCGATTCCAGCAGCTGTTCCAGTGATAGGTGGGGTTGCCTGCATGGGCGTGGGAATAGTGAAGGGGGTGGTGAAGGTGAAAGGGAAACGTCAGTTGAAGGGAAAGGGTGGGAAGGGGGGAGTGTTTCGTGTTAGAGGTCGGATGGGTTGAGTTGACTTGGCGATGCTTCATTTTGTTTTTGAGTCTTCCTTGTCTCGGCACAGTTGCGTTGATTTCTTTTATTTATTTCTTTTTATTCTTTGGGCGGGGGGGGGGGGGGGGGGGGGGGTTTCCCCCTTTTTTTTCCTTTTTTTTTTTCTTTTTTTTTTCCTTTTTTTTTTTTTTTTTTTTTTTTTTTTTTTTGTTGTTTTGTTTTTTTTTTTTTTTTTTTTTTTTTTTTTTTTTGTGTGGGGGGGGGGGGGGGGGGGGGGAGCGGGCGCTTGCCCCATGCCTTTCCAGATCGATTTGACCTGTTATCTCGCTCGTTTGTTAGCTATTTGGTTTCTTTGGTTTTCACCTTGCCGTTTCATATTCGATTGGGTTCACTTGTTGTGTTTGCTGACTTGATAGTTTTTCTGCCTGAGAGTTTCAAACCAGGGTGCCTGACTGAAGTGTCTGATTCAGATTCTAGCGGAGACCTTGGGATTTTTGAGCCGAGCTCCCTCTCCCTTCTGACTGAGATGCTGGCCGAGAGACCTTGAGCTGCGTCTTTCATCTGATTCTTGGCTGAAATTTCTACGAGGATTCTGACTCAGTTACCCTACGAGCCTTTCTGGCGGATCTCTTGGCCGCTTGGCTAGTCTGCCCTTTTTGCGTTGCTTTGCTTGTTCCTTTGTTCCCTTGTTGCTTGTTGCTTTCTTGGCTTACTTGTTACTTCCCGCGCCCCTATTTTCTGCTCTTTCCTATCTCAGCTAGATTACTCCGATGGGTGTTTTGAGTGGCATTCTACTGGGTTGCCTCCTTGGATTTTTATTGCTCTGGTCTCTGCTGCTGGTGGTTTCGTCGTTTCAACACGACTTGCTTTCTTTATCAATAGCTTTCAAGTTCTCCGCATCCAACATGTGACGGGATAGTCGATAATGCTAGGCCAAATTACATGCGTAATCTGCTTCTTGCACGAGCTTCTGCTTGCTCCCATAGCTGAATACCCATGCTAGTTGAGTTAGAAGATAAAAATCACCACTGGGTAGCACCGCCAAAGACCATCATTATTTTCTTGGCTAAATGCAATGGTATATGTCCATCTGAAACATCCTCCCGCACATGTTTATACACTTCATGTCCATTTCCCACGTCAACGTCTTGACCGCCCAACTAGCCTCCATCAAAAAACACAGAGGAAAAAGAAACAAAAACGCCATGATCCCATGATCCCATGACCCTATGCCTTCTGTATGAGCAACGCAGCAAATCTCGATTAATAGTCCAGAATTGCCCAAGTCTCGTCATCCATGGTTGTATAGACCAGACCGTTCCCTAGAAGCTCATCGGCCGCCTTCAAGACCTGGTTGGTCGTGAGCTTCGTGCCCGCTGCAATGTCGTGCAGATTTATCCCTTCACTACCGCCAGGTGAATTGGCCAAGAAATTGTGCACCGTCTGCGCTTGCTTGGAACACCGCACTAGTCTGGCGTTGGCGGCGCTGCCTCCGCCATCTCCACCGTCCACAAACATCTCGTCCCCTCCACTGTGTTTCGCAGCAGCATGGCCGCCGCCCTGTCCCGGAGCGCCACGGGTCAGGAATAGGTGCACGTAGGTGGCCTCGAGCAGGTGGTAGTTGACCTCGTTAAAGTCTTCAATGGCGCGGATGAAGTGAGCGCCAATATGTTTCTTATTGTTAAAGGTCGTCAGGCGGCCGTAGACGCGCACGTAGGTGTCGGGCTGATACTTGGGGTCGCTGTCATTGGGCTTCTCGGCGTCGATCCACTTCTTGACGTCAGTCACGCCCGTGCCGTCGTCGATACGATATGTGATGTTGGTTGCCTGCGGCTGCACCGACCGCACCTGCCCCACCAGCGTCACTTGCGTGATGGGATGGCCGTCGATTTTCATCTCGGCTCCTGGGTACTCTTCCTTGCAGTCTACGAGCTGCTTGATCGTCACGGGCCGTAGCGTGTCGTCGGCGTACTTGGACTTTTCCGTCTGGCTGCCCTGTTGCGAGGCTCCCATGAAGCCGCCGCCGTCTTCGCCGCCTTGGGCGCCGTAGCTGGTTTTGGCATAACCACCGTAGGATGCTGCGGGTGGTTAGCGATAAACGAGTGGAAGGAACAGGCTCTACCAGGAACTTACCCATCGTTGCGATTCTGTTACCGAAGTTTGCAGAAGGAGTCCGCTGTGCGAAGGGGAGGGGTTGATAATGCGGGGTGAAAAGTTCATGTTCGGGGAGACGCGCAGCGACGCGACGACGGGTGAACCACTAAACGCGGAACCCCGCAGAGGTTCCTAGTGGAAGCTGCCTTACCTAAGCCCACAGGACCAAGAGAGAGAGAGGTAGTGGGTCTACCAATAGGATCGCTCTGGGGCTCTATCAGCTCACTTCAACCCTCGTTGCGCTTCACTTCCTTCACCAATTAGTTGACTCCGATAGAGAAAATAAATATGGCCCGACGACCAGCTATCTCACACGCTGTGTACGTCCCCACCGACGATGCAGAAGATGACGCTACCGGCGGATGCTGTGGTTGCACAACGTCTTTGACTCGACCAGTCCCCCTCAGTGACGCTAGTGTGTATGGACACCCTGCCTTACTTCGGTACCTTCCTACCTTACCAACTTTTTTGCACCTTATGATCCTCTCCACACTGTATACTGCTAGATGACAACCTACTGAAATACCTCCCAGCCAAAACCTTAACAAAAAAGCCTTTTGGTTCCACCCTCTCTTTGGGCCCCTCATCTTCGACAATGAAACAAGTGACTGTCGCGATCACTGCGCCAACGAGCGAAGTATATCCCTTCTCTCCTTTCCCATCCACCCCACTTGTTAACGATAGCCCAGCATTTCTCGCCTACCTCCGCCTCTCCATCTACATGGCAATCGTCTCCGTCGCTATCGTCCTGTCATTCCACCTGCGCAGGGCTGCGACAGAGACCGAGCTGCGGATGGCGAAGCCGTTGGGGGCGATATTTTGGGTACTCTCGGTAGCATGTTTGGGTGTGGGGATTGCCAATTATATTAGTACGCAGCAGCTCCTTCTCTTTCCTTTTTGGTGATGTGTTGCATGTGAGGTTGTTGCTGATGTGCAAAGACACCGTCAACAAGTATAGCCGACGGGTGGCCATTGTTCAGTCGGGATGGAAGACACAGACGGTGGGTCTGCCTGGATCTGGCGCCTGGATTTGTGATGCTGATGGCAACAGGTCATGGCAACGGTGGCGCTCTGTATCATCGGATCATGCTTCACCTTGCTCGTCCTCAACAAGCTCAACGAGAGTCCCGATGCTATGAGCACCACACAGCGGTTTGTAAACTCTTTCATCTCGATCTGAGAATCAGGGGAAAAACACGCAACTGGGTATTTATTCATTCATGCGCGAAAGTGACGCCGGGCATTTTATGCACAGCATAACTGGGTCCTAAGAACCCCCAAGCCATCACTCCAATCAATCACACATGGACATAAGAAAAACACACTCACACACACACACACACACACACACACACACATACACAAATATCACAACGTTTTTTTCAGCCCTGGCCCTGCTTCATGCAGAACAGGTCTCGCGCCGACTTCCGTGGCAGCAGCTCCTGCGCCGTTAGTAGGTCGCACCCACCAACTGCCTTCCTGAATTCCTCGGTATACTCTGCGGCAGTCGAATCAAGATCGTCCAAGAATGTCGAAGTTCCGTCCCAGAGCAACAAGGGCATATCACCAAACGCAAGCAACGCCCCCCTTGACGGCAACGTATCAATGAACGCGCCATCACTTAGTGTGCCCTCCATCGATGTAGAACTCTTCCCGCCTATATCATCTTCGTACTCCTCGGGAGCCTGATAGAGCTCGTTGTGCGTCACAGCCAGTGTCTCGGCCGTGATCCGGCTCGGGTAAAGGGTCCAGTAACCTCTCGCGCGCGAGAGCTTCAGGACGTGTTCCAGCCAAGAAGGGTATTGTTTGCTGACGAGTTTGTCTGAGAAGAAACCAGAGATGGGCGACTGACTGACCTGCATATCCAACAGGCGAGACACATAGCCGTGAATCTCCGTCCACTTCTGCCCCGTGTATAGGATGGCGTTGCTGTTGGGGCTTTGCCAGAGGAAAGACGTGGGTTCATCCAAACCTTCAGCGCTGTCTTTCCTTAGAGGTGGATAGAAAGGTTTAGTGGCATCAAGGTGAGTAAAAGGCAAGTCGAGGCTGATTCCCAACAGCCGTGAGTCCCACTGTTGCAGGACTGCAGCCTTCGAATACATGTACTCCAGCAGAGAGTACTTAATATCTGGGATACCAGTAAGCACAGATCAGAACAGCCGGGTTGGCATCTTACAATGGAAAAAGGTTGGAGAGAGCTCAACCTGTGGCGACAGCAAAAGGACATGGGAGTAGCGCTCATTCGCTGGCCAAAATGACTCGAGGAACCGCACAGAACTCTCTTCTTCCGTCATGCTAGTACGGAGGATACGATGCCTGAGTGTGAGCTGCTTCGTGTGGGTTGGGTTATAGGCATTAGATGGCGGCCACTCGAACGTCTCGAGAAACTTGTCGATTGCGGGATCAACCTTGTTTGATAGCTCAATGGTGAGATGGGGAACCGCGGAGGCACTGAAATCCGCTGCGGCTAGCGACTTAAGCAGCCGGATAAGATTGCCCGCTGTTCCCGGTCCTGCTTGTATTATGATGTTGATATTAACTTTGTGCCAAGCTGCCACCAGTTAGTGCCTTGCTAGGAAACAGAGTCGTGTGATACCTACCCGCTAATGATGAGCTGTCTAGCTTGGCCAGATAGGCAAGCTGCGAAGTGCTGTCTTTTGGAAGTTCGACGAGGGGCACATTCATCGACTTTACCTGTACACGCATCCCCTGATGGAAGACAGACGTCTCATCCCCTGAAGCGTCAATAATGATGGCTTGGGGATGCATGTAGTAGTTGATATGATCTGATCCGGTTAGGTACGGTCCTTCCTCGCACCTACATCGTAATCACTTACACATAGCTCGCATTACTGACTTTAGAAATCGTTCATCCGTGCTGGAAGTCGTCAAGTCTGGGCGACCATCTGCGCATATTAGCACCACCATCTCGGCAAGGAGGATTGGTAAGCATACCATGAAAAATAATATGACAAGATTCATCAATCCCGTTCACCTCACGAATCTCATCAATGGATATATCACTCCTACTCATAACTGCAAAATGTACGTAGCTTCGGAGCTCGGAGCCCATTTGACACGCGATAGGCAAGAGCAGTGCAGCACTTTTCAGGCTCGATGCCACGAACAAGACGTTCTTGTTATCGTGAAAATCCCCGTGGGTCCCGGAGATGGCGTGTAAGGAACTGGCGAGATTTTTGAACACAATTGGGCCATTATAACTGTTCGCCAGCGTCGCGGCCTCCTTCTTGTCGTTGCCCGATTTGCCCCAACTGGGCGCCTTGAGGGGGCTCTTCCCTTTCGGTATCGACTTGGGGGGATCGGGCCGCCGTCCAAAGGCGCCCTGGGGAGTAGTGTATACAGGGCGACGATGGTCTCGGATACCGACATTGGTGGGGATATTGTGGATGAAGAGGTAGACAAAAACTCCTGCCACCAGGGCAAGGGCAAGGCGCTTGAGCGCCATGCGTGGGGGAATGCGGGTAGGGTTCCATGATGAACGAACCGGCGGAATTCGGGCAGGCTTGTGGTCATCGTCTTTCTTCACCAATTCTTCGTCGCTGAGGAATATCGAACCCATGTTGCGCCACCAAGACATTCAGAAACCGGGAAGAGAAGCTGCGATTGAGGATCGACGCGGTGCCCTAACGGCATGTCTCTCACTCGTCGAATCGCGTGTTTTCGTACGACCGTCATTCAGGAAACGAGCCTGTCAAGGACTGTTTTGCGATCGGGTCATTGGCGGGTTTCTGTAGAGCACTGTCGCGAGTGGCAGAGGGAGCTTTGCTCGATGATTCAAACGAATCGAATTTCACGCGCGATGTCTGAGCTTAGCGTGGCTTAAAGCCCGTGCACTTACTCACCTCCTTAGCGTCGATCTACTTGCTGGCGCCACTGTTCCCCTCTCGCGCTACAACTCGGCACCCTGACCTTGCAAAGACCCACTGCGGGACAGTGGAGACAGGCGGGGTCCAACAGTCTGCCTTTTTTTTTTTCTTTTTTCACCTGCGGTTGCTGAGGGGTTCGGTCGCACCAACTTTTGGGAGAATCAAGCGATGCCTAGGCCTTTGAAGACAACTAAAGTACCCATCAGAGGCATCACACCTAAAAAATGGGCAAGACATCACGTCGAACCAGGGTTCAAACCCACCGAGCAGATCCCATTGCGAGACCCGTCAAGCCTCTATCCGACCCAGAGCTCGCCGCCCTCCGTGAGAGCAAAATTCTCCCCGTCCTGAAGGACCTGAAAAGCCCCGAGACCAAGTCAAGGACAACAGCAGCTGCCGCAATCGCTAACATCGTCGCCGACACAAAGTGTAGGAAGTTGCTGCTCAGGGAGCAGGTCGTCCACATAGTACTCACCGAGACTCTGACTGACACCAGTATCGATGGACGCGCTGCCGGCTGGGAGATCCTCAGGGTGCTCGCCCAGGAGGAGGAAGCCGACTTTTGCGTGCACCTGTACCGGCTCGATATTTTGACGGCCATTGAACATGCGACGAAAGCGGTGAGTTCTTTTCGATCCGTTGTACTTTCAATAGCTTGGCTCACTCTGTAGCGCCAGATCGTCGATACCCTCGTTGCATCAGAACTGCCCTTCGCGAAGCTCCAAAAAGCCCAGCAACGCCTTGTCTGGGATATGACATCTTCGTTACTGTCGCTCCTCAGTGCCCTAGCCGTTGCGCGAGACGAGATCCTCGATGCCATCGCCGCCAACCAGACCATCCGACGCTTCGTCTTCCGACTCGTATCCACAGCTGTTGTGACGCCCGAGATATTCGAGGAAACTCTGGCCTGTCTTATGACTCTGTCAGAGGACAACTTGCAGCTGGGACAGGCTATTATCGGCGACCAGGAGACGCGATGCTACGATGAGCTGCTCAAGTTCAGGGAGACCCTCGGCCCAAGAGGTGTTTTGGCCTGCGGCGTGTTGCATAATGTGTTTTCATCTCTCCAATGGTTGGATCACAGCCCCGGGAAGGGCGGCGCGTGCGATGCCATCTTGGTCCCGAGTCTGTCTAGGAACCTGAAACAGTTTCCCTCAAGCGGCGCAACGGCCAACGGTCACGACGCAGGAAACCACACAGGGTGTGTGCAAACTACGCTGGAGATCCTAGCGTCCATTGGGACAGATCTGCAAAATGCGCTAGAAAAGGGGAACCATGCTCAGCCAGGTGGCGGCGTTGGTGGAGGCCAAGAAGAGGAGTGGGAAGGTATTCAGGGCGACGCTGATGCGATGGAGGTCGACGAGAGTTCAGGCGATGGAAATGATAATGAAGATGACAAGGGCGGATCAGATGAGGAAGAAGGCTCAGATGACGACCTTGACCTAGATGCCGACATGGAGAAGGTCACGGGACCAGACGAACCCTCGCCCGAGAATGCCAACCTCGACGACCTCCCTACTCTGCGTGAGTTGATTCAAACGGCCGTCCCGCAGCTCATTCGTCTCGCCAATATTCACATCACTAGCGACGACGATATTGCCATCCAAGCGCATGCCTTCTCGGCCTTGAACAACATCGCCTGGACCATATCCTGCCTCGAGTTCGCCAACGGGGAGAATGCTAATATCCTTGCCGTTTGGGCCCCCGCCGCCAAGAAGATTTGGCTCAAGACAATCACTCCCGTCCTCGACGCCGACAACGCAGACTTGAACCTGGCCACACTAGTCACTGGCCTGGCTTGGGCCATCTCACGTAGTTTGGCCGGAAATACCCCTTCGGATGGCACGCAGCATCGCAAGTTTATATCTCTCTATCAAACAACCAAGTCGAACAACAGCGCCGACGAAAAGATGGGTGGCCAGGGCGAGGGAGATGAGCAGGACGACCCATTCCAAAGTCTCGGCGTCAAGTGCATTGGCGTTCTCGGGTCTCTAGCGCGGGATCCAGCGCCTATCAAGGTCAACAGGGACGTTGGTGTGTTCCTCATGACCCTCCTGGACTATGCCGAGACACCAGTGGCTGAGGTGGTCGAGGCGCTGAACCAGATATACGATATTTATGGCGACGAAGATCTCAAGTGTGACAAAGAGGTGTTCTGGAATGATGGCTTCCTACGGCACCTTGAGAAGCTGGTGCAAAGACTGAAGACCATCGCCAAGGGCATCGACAAAAGGAAAGCCGAAGAGCTAAGAACTAAGACGGATGAGGCGATATTGAATCTGGGCAGGTTTATTAAGTATAAGAAAAAGCACGCGCCGAGATGAATGGCTGGCGCTTTAGGTGAGGGGGTCGGAGGATGAAGATGAGGATGAGATTTAGGAAGATACCCAGGGGCAAAATTCGTTGGCTATCAAGAACAAGAAAAGTCAACATCAAGAGGTCAAGCGTAACTCATGACTGGGAACAGACCGTTACATTTGCTCAGACCACTTTGCCCTGTGAGAGAGTGGTCTCCAGATCACTACATGGCAACAATGTTAGTCTACGAGTAGCCCAGCCCTCAGGGGCTGCGCTCGGGTCTATATCAATATTTCTTGATGATGCCGGGCGCTGGGCGCTCAGTTGCCCGCAATCTCGCTCGCTCGGCAAGCCGTCAGCTGGCCAGCGCCCGTCCGTGATTGTGACTTGATTCGGGTAGCCTTTTTACTGGATTGTTCGAAGGGGCTCTTGTCAGACAGTGGATACTGGATCGCCAGTCATAGCTTTCCTGCTCCGCTCCGTTGGATGGCCGTCTTCACCCGATAGGCTTCAACTTCTTCTTTTTCTTCTTTTCACACCCGTCCCCAGACTTGCCCTTCTGAAACTGCCGCCAGCTGTCGATGCGCTGGTCACGTGTCTTCTCCCAGTCCTCCTCGTGCTGGCGTTTGCGCTTGCGTGCCTCAATCTCCTCATCTTGACGGCGTTGTTCACGGCCTTCCTCCTGCATCTGCGCCTTCATCTGCCGCCTCCGCCGCTGCTCATTGTCGATCAAGACCATCTTTGTCTTGTCGGCCCATTGCCGCTCAAATTCGGGCGTCTTGAGCTCTGGGCTGTCCACCGTCCACTTGTTCTCGCGTATTAGCAGCATGCGCGCGTCAGCGATGGCTTCGTCGAGGGTGGCGCGGTGCTTCTCATCCATGAGCTCGGTCTGAGCCTTTTTGAGCCGGTCGAACGCGTCGGGCGCGAGGGGATTGCGCGTCTTGTCAGGGTGGATGAGGAGCGACTTCTTACGGTAGGTGTTCTTGATGTCGGATTCAGGCACGCCAGGCTTAAGGCCTAGGACGGCATACCTGATGAGTGTCAATCATGAGCTAAATCCAAATGACTTGGGCGTGGGCGATCAACTCACGCGTCTAGTCGGAAAGCTTTAAGAATACGGTCAATCTCGGCATCTTTCTCCCACTCCTTTGCCTCAGACTCCAGCACTTCCAACGCATCTCGCGTGTCGGCGGCGGGGTGTTCGTCTTTGGGTTTCGCTGTCGCCATTGTGTTTGTTCCCTTGCTGCGTTCGCAAAAATTTCATGTGTTCACGATGCAATGGAGTAGAGGTGGCTTTGATCCAGTATAACCTACCGGATGCGCTGGCGTTAGATGCTACGGAGAGGGAGTTGTCGAGGTCACTTGAGGTGGAGGGACCGGGACCGAGCGCAATACATAGTTCTAAAGCAGCCCTATGGTATTCATACTGGCTGATAAGGAGCAACCTTCTGTGGCGATAAGATAAGAGATAACTCAATGCCCCACTGAAAAATTCCCCAACGATATTGGGTCCAGAGCTTGGTAGGACCGGAGGACAGCACCGAGTCGACGACATCGCCAGTTGTGCCGAACCGGAGCCATGAAGAGAAAAGCGCCTTCCCCCACACCTTCCGAGCATGAGGTCGACATTGCGAGCGCCCTGTTTGCCGAAGAATCCGACGATGACACACCAAGGACGACCAGGGCACCAGCTGTGGATTTGGATTTTGGCGACCTGCTAAAAGTTGGCGACGACTCCAACGATGAAGATGGCGACGCGGAGTTTATTGCCTCGACGCAGCGCAGCTCCAACAGGAAAGCCTCGAACTTACAGGGAAAGACGGTCAAAAAAGGCGGCGGTTTTCAAGCAATGGGTTCGTTTCTTCAGCCCCCCCTCCCCACAAACTTGTGCTAACCCTCCTCCAAGGTCTGAGCTCCCATCTCCTGCGCGCCATCACTAGAAAAGGCTTCTCGGTCCCGACCCCCATCCAGAGGAAGACGATTCCTCTGATTCTCGACAGGAAGGATGTCGTGGGAATGGCGCGCACAGGTTCTGGCAAGACGGCCGCGTTCGTTATCCCTATGATTGAGCGGTTAAAAACGCATAGTGCAAGGGTGGGTGCCAGAGCTCTGATTCTCTCACCGTCCAGAGAATTGGCGCTGCAGACTTTAAAGGTGGTGAGAGAACTAGGCAAGGGCACTAACCTCAAGACCGTCCTGCTTGTTGGTGGAGACAGTCTCGAGGAGCAGTTTGGAATGATGGCGACGAATCCTGATATCGTCATTGCAACACCTGGACGGTTCTTGCATTTGAAAGTCGACATGTCTCTGAATCTCTCGTCGATCAAGTATGTCGTATTCGACGAAGCCGATCGCCTGTTCGAAATGGGTTTTGCTGCTCAGCTCACTGAAATTCTCCAAGCGCTGCCACTGTCAAGACAGACCCTCCTCTTTTCTGCAACGCTCCCATCAAGCTTGGTCGACTTCGCAAGAGCCGGTCTCCAGGAGCCTAGTCTCGTCCGTCTGGATGCTGAAACCAAGGTATCCCCTGACCTCGAGAGCGCTTTCTTTTCCGTGAAGGGCGGCGAGAAAGAGGCCGCGTTACTGCACATTCTACATGATGTCATCCAGATGCCGATGGGAACCCCGGAAGGCGTGAAAGAAGACATGGAGCGGGAATCGAGGAAGCGAAAACGGGGCTCGGACCAGCTAAACCACAAGGAAAAGCCCACCGAGCACTCAACAATCATCTTTACAGCAACAAAACATCATGTGGAATACTTGGCCAGCTTACTGAAACTAGCAGGCTTTGCTGTGTCTTATGCCTATGGTTCGCTCGATCAGACGGCCAGAAAAATCCAAGTTGATAACTTCCGGCGGGGAAAGACAAATATTCTTGTCGTAACGGACGTAGCGGCACGTGGTATTGATATACCAGTTCTCGCCAACGTTATCAACTACGACTTCCCGCCCCAGCCGAAAGTTTTCGTCCACCGTGTGGGACGAACAGCTCGTGCTGGGCAAAGTGGTTGGGCGTATGCCCTTGTCCGAGATAAAGATCTCCCATATCTCTTAGATCTGCAGCTGTTCCTCGGCCGAAAATTAGTCGTTGGACAGGAAGAAAAGGAGCTGTCTTATGCTCAGGACGTCGTGTTGGGCACACTTCAGCGCCCTAGAGTGGAAGTCAACGTCGAATGGGTAAACAAGATTATAGGCGACTCCGAAGACATCAGGTTGATTCGCGGGGTCGTTGCCAAAGCAGAAAAACTCTACATGAGGACGCGGAACTCCGCTTCGATTCAGAGTGTAAAGCGGTCTCGGGAAGTAGTTGCCTCCAAAGGCTGGGGTCAACTTCACCCTTTGTTTGGGGAGTCTGCGGCCGTGGCCGAGGAGGCTCGAGATAGTCTGCTCTCCAAGATCAGCGGCTTCAAACCACAAGAGACTGTCTTTGAGATCGGCCCCTCCGGCAAATCCACCAAGAACAAGGCTGCCGAGGTGATGCGGACGATGAGGGCCAGAGTTGGCCCCAGGAAACAGAAACAAGATGAAGATATCGACATGGACGATTATGAAACCCCCGCCGGAGCCAACGCTGATGTCTTTGAGAACTCTGGAGACGAGATTCCGCCTCAAAACGGTGACAGCCAAGCCTGGACGGATGATGATGATGATTCCGAGTCAGAACTCGAAGTCACCGTGACCCAAGCCTCATCGTCCAAAAAGGGGCAAACCTCGTTTGAGGATCCTGAGATCTTCATGTCGTACACGCCGCGTGCCATCAATATGGCCGAAGAACGCGCCTATGGCGTACACACCGGCGGCGACAGCTTCGTAACAGCGGCGCGTGAGGCAGCCATGGATCTCACCAACGACGACGGCGCCAAAGCCTTTGGTGCCCCGACCCGCGCCAAGATGCGCTGGGACAAGAAGCAAAGCAAGTACGTAGCGCGAGCCAACGATGAGGACGGCTCGCGTGGCTCCAAGATGATACGCGGCGAGAGCGGCGTCAAGATCGCTGCCAGCTTCCAGAGCGGCCGCTTCGACAAGTGGCGCCGCGCTAACCGCCTCGGCAAGCTGCCCCAGGTGGGCGAGACCGAGAAGCCCGGTCTTGTCCGCAGCTTCATGTCTGGCCCAGGCGGTGTTGGTGGTAGTGGACCGCGGTTCAAGCACAAGCAAGAGAGGGCGCCAAAAGACGCTGATAAGTACCGCGATGACTATCATGTGCGCAAGAAGCGTGTGACAGAGGCAAAGGAGAAGAGGGTGGGCAAGTACAAGGATGGCGAGGGCAGCAGGAGGGAGCTCAAAGGCGCAACGGAGATCCGCAAGGCGAGAGAGCTCAAGGAGAGGCGGAAGGAGAAGAACGCTCGGCCTAGCAAGAAGGCGAGGAGATGAGGCGGGTAAAGCAGACCAGAGAGGTGCAGAAATACGATAGAGATACCTCGCCACGGCATTTATGATCAAGTTACAAGTGAAAGTGTGCCACAGATAGACGGCTTCAAGTACCTAATCTATGTCCCGACTCTCAAGAGCGACGCGAAGCAAGCACGACAACGAGTAGAATACCCCCTAACGCCATGCTCAGGTTCACTTGTCCGACCAAAAAACACAGTATGCTCCAGAGAGGTTCCTGCCTCCGTTCCTATCCCTTAGACAGCAAGACCAATATCCACGAATCCAGCTACCCGAATTCCCAATCCCACTACCGCTCCATACATCTCTCTTTGCATCATTATTTCTTCAGCCCGAAAATACCCCGCTTCTTCCTATCCTTATCCTTGGTCAACTTATGCCTGGAACTCTCGGATCCACCGCCGGAAGGCCATTCATCTGCCCCTGCTACGCTGCTTGACTGTGACACTTGAGAAGAGGTCGACATTGACATGGATGAGCCGCCTCCACCGCCACTGCTGCTTAGCGTCATGGCACCAAGCGCTTTCGTTGGTGGCCGGACGTTGGCTGGCGGCCTGGAGCCTCCGGGACCAGCGCCCATGGGTGGCGGCCCCCCTGGTCTCTGTTGCGCTGGGGTCGGAGCAGGCCGCTCGCGCAAGTGGGCAGGGGGTCGCGGTTTTGGGCGGTCGATGGGCAGATCTAATCTCCCACGGCCAGTAGACAGGTCTTTAACTTGGCGGAGGAAGAACGAGGGCTTGAGCATATGGCTGGTGGCAAGGAAGACATCCCGGTTATGTGTCTGGGACACCTCATAGCAGGCACGCGCTTCCGAATAGGTGGCGCCGCCGGCAACAAATACAATGATGCGCTGGCGATTCTCGATCTGGCGGCGATTTGCAGACGCCCATCTCGGCGCGGCCGAACGCAACGAGGTTTGGACAACTTGGTCCTCGTTGAGATCCTCAGAGGGTCCGACAGAAGGAAAGGCAACCCGATCAAGTGTACCGTTACATACGCCTTCTAGCATGTGCTTTACAGCAGGCTCATAGCGTGAGAGGGCATACTCGTCGCTCTGAGCAGCATTCTTGGTGTTGGCCGGGAACAGGGGCGGCGGAGTCTGGCGAAGGCCTTTCAGAGGCCGAGTCGGCTGGGCGCCCAGAAGTGCGAGATTCTCAATGGCCCCGAATTCAGAAGAAGGCAACCCAGAGTGAGCCAAAAGCCGATTTATGTCCTCTGGGATGAGGCCATCGCGGTAGAGAACATAGAGGCAGATCAGCCGGAGTCTGTCCTCCTTAGTAACTTCTTCGTCATCAAGAAGGCGGACAACTTGGTCAAGGACGTTTTTGGGCTTCTTGAAATCTTCGTCAAGTCCGGTTGCCATGGTCTGCTCTATAGATGCAATATCCGATACTTTATGTCGCTGGAAGACGCTCATGGCGTCCTGAGCCATGGTAAGGTGCAGTGAATAGGCCTCCTTCATCTGCTGAAACTGTGGCAGACCTGCCAACATGTCCCTGATCGCGTTCAGGCTTGGCGCATTGCCGTCATCAGGCTGGTCAGTAAAACTTGGGTTCTGGGCAATAAACTTGTTGAAATCGCTCATGAGCTTGTCGATTGTGTCCTTCATGTGGCGGTGGCGATTCTCGACCCAGACTTTGTCGGTCTCAACGATTTCCATGTCTTTTTCTTCGGCAGCGGCAGTGCCTTCGTTTATAGTCATGTGGAATGTGACTTTGGGTATTTCTCTAAGGGGCAGTAAATCATGCGCCATGGCCTGGTACGTAAACTCGTGCACCAGTGGCGCCATGAGGTCCATCGACCTGTCGGTAATGAGCAGAACGCCACGAGGTCGCGGGCTTTCGCTATAGCCTCTATTTTTTTCTTCGTATCTATCGAGTCGTTCCTGAACAAATCGAGCCAGGTGCCAAGACAAAACGCTCGCTTCGTGGAGAGGTTCCTTCGACTTATAGTATCGAACTTTGGGGTACTCTCCGAGAGTTATGCAAATGGCAGCAATCTGCCAAAGTGTTCCGTCAGTATGGCAGGTGGTGGGAGACGGGCCGCTGGAAAATGTCTACCTTTTTCGCCAAGCTTCTCATGTGCTCTGCGACCACGTCGTTGCAGTCGGGATGGTACAGCATTGGAAAACTCCAAGGGTCTCTGAAAGTAACAAGATGCGATTCTCTGGGAAAGTAATCTAGAGGCAGCGTCCAAAATCCTGTTTTCCGTGTAAGCAGTTGACAGCACAGAAACATGGCTGGCCAAACCCACCCCCTATGAGTGGCCTAAACCCTTGCAGCCGGCCCTCTTGTGTGCCGTTGAGCTCACTGGTCCAGACCAGATAATATTTCTTGTATTTCCGTCGTTCCAAGTCAGCTATGAGGCAATCTACGATGTGCGTTTGCGGTGACAGGATATAAATGGCATCCATGGTGGGATTCTCCTCTCTCTTATCCTCGATCCGCTCGATGTCTGTCCGGGGATTTAGCACATGCTGGCATCGCGGGGATCGAGTCCTGCCATACTCGCAATGTTTTGATTGAGAATGTCATCTTCCTTGACGGTGGTGTCGATAATGGCCTTGGAGGTCTCATCGACGATAAGAACTTTCCACTATCAGTTGGTGGGACAGAATCAGCATGTGCCCTTGATTTTTCGGCCGGGGAGAGGTGGTTCGGCCCTACATCACCGCGGGTTATATTTTTAATCGTGTCAATAACCACTGTCCTCCCCGTCAGAGAAGTTATTCGCACAACACGGCTCTCAGATGCGCGGCGGGATACGCACGATTCTGGTGTTCCCTGATGACAGAGGGGCCGTTGTCCATGGCGGCGTTGTTTTGGGCGAACCGGGCCCTCGGAAGACCTGCAGACAAAGAGTTTGTGTGAATAGGGTCCAGAGCGGAAAACAATCAACTTTTCACCGCCTCGGGCTGCGAATGCGGAGGAGAGAGCTACTGCGACAGTGGTGGGGTCGTAACATGGCAGTTCTGTTCTAGAAATGGGTTTCATTTGGGCAACCCCGCCTCATCATCACCGGAAATCTTGCAGGCCAACTGTGGGGTGGTGTCGCGTAACCCTAACCCTTGTCCACGGCTGACAGTCCCGTTCGTTGAAGGAGCACTAGGTTCTCAGGCGGCCCTTGTGGCCTAAGCATCGGGCCATGCACTAGTGTCCTCAGCTCTCTTGTTGCTAATCTGTTTAGGGCGATTTGATTCGGTTCGGCGTGGTGCAAAGGGCGAAATTGAACAGTAAACGTTAGCAGTCAGTCACTGGAGCTTTCCCTACCTTCCGAGGAGAAGCACAAAGTCCCAGGTGTCGTGATACGTCCGAGCGCCAAATTCAACGTCAGTCTCAGAAATCTAGAGTTACACAAGATCTGGCGCCGGAATCAGTAGATAAGGGGTAACTAGGTACTTACCTAGGTAGCTACCTGGCTTACTTTGACGAGGTGCAGCGTTCAATTCCCGCACAAACCAATCGCTGTCTTAGGGTTGCATGTCTAAGACCTCTCTCTCCCTTCTCCGATGGTCTGGTTCCACGCATGCAGAGAGGAGTGGAGGAGGGGAGGGGGTTCCCGTAAACCCTTGCACTTCGAGTCCGTCTTGACTCCTTTCACACCGAATGCCCTCGTCTACCACAACGGTGAAGGATACCACATACAGCAACTCGCCTCAGCACATTCGTGTGCAAAGCATGACCCCGGTACAGCCTCTCTTAGGCCGGTCTGTCTCCTCGGGTTTTGGCTCAATTGCAAGTAGCGCCGCTGTTCTATTCACAACTTCAACATGGAAGCAATCTGGCTTCTCCTCTGCCCTGACCATGGCGGGGGTGTGGATCGGATCAATTGATGGTCAGGATGACTGTGAATGGCCGCCGAACCTAGGTGCCTCTTTTCTAAATTCTTCGAAGGACCCTCTCTCGTGCCCACTCCTAAACCCCCCCACATCTCGCCGTGCCCATCACTAAAGGGCAGCCCTCTACTGTTCGAGTTCAGATTCTACCCTTGGTCGTTCTACCCTTGGTCGTTCTACCCTTAGTCGTGTCCACCGTGTTGCGCTCCACCATGGCTTCCCTCAGCACCGCAGCCCAAAAGACGGCGGGAAACCAGGGTTCTGTCGTTCTCGAGAACCAGGTTGATAGTCACGATTCCAAGGAAAAGCACCCCTTCCTAGGAAGCGATTTGGTCTCAAAGCTCATCGTCAAAGATGGCGAGGTCTATGAAGTACACAGCGAGAAGCACCCGCATTGGTACCAAAAATTGCTTGATGCGGGCATTGAGGAAAATGGCATCAAGCCCGTGCCTCTCGAACAACGGACAAATACGCAGTACAGCAATCTCTTCACCGTCTTCTTCACTTGTCTTTTGAACCTACTACCCATCCCCACAGGCTCGCTCGCCACCCTCGCCTATGGCATGCCTCTACGCGATTCAACCCTAGTTATTCTCTTCTTTGCCATGCTTGCTTGCATTCCCCCAGCTTTCATGGGCATCGGTGGCATGGAAACAGGCCTGAGACAACTTGTACAGGCGAGATATTCCTTTGGGTGCGTCTTTCGGTTCTCCGCCTTCTACATGTACTGACTCAGCTGGCTGTCGAAAGGAGATATCTCGTTACAGCACCACTCATCCTCAATGCAGCTACAGTGGCGGGATTTTGTCTCACCTCTGCTATCGTTGGTGGGCAAACCATCGCAGCTCTAGATCCCGACAAGGTCAGCGTACGTGTGGGCATCGTTATTACATGTCTCGTGGTCTTCGCCGTCTCATTTCTGGGCTTCAGGGCACTACACTTTTGGGAGCGGTGGACATGGATCCCCAACCTTATCTCATTAGTGATTACCGTGGGCTGCGGAGGGCACAACCTTCGTCTTCAGGCCGTCGCTCCGCCAGCAACGGTGCCGCAGGTTTTCTCCTATGGCTCCCTCATTGTTGGATATTTTATTACCTTTGGCGGCACAACTTCGGACTATACGGTTTATCACAATCCCCGTGGCAGCTCCAAGTAAGGCCCCTTCAACTACCATGCAGTCTGTTTCGCACAGCCCTGACATGAATAAGGTTCCGCAATTTCCTCTACATGTACTGCGGCTTCCTCGTGCCGTCGATTCCTCTGCTCATCCTTGGTGCGGCCATCGGTGGCGCGGTGCGCAACGTTTCATCCTGGAATGCCGCATATGAAGTCACGGGGATAGGCGGTGTCATGCGGGAGATGCTCACCCCGGCGGGCGGCGTTGGTAAGTTCGTCCTCGTCCTGCTCGCGCTCAGTGTTATTGGCAACATCTCCATCTCCATGTACAGCGTTGCCCTGAACTTCCAAATGCTGCTTCCTCCTTTCGCCAAGGTACACCGCTTCATCTTCATCCTCATCACAATCGCAATCATGATACCCTGTGCCATCAAGGCGGCTGAGGAGTGGGAAGGGAGTCTGTCAAATTTTCTCGCTCTTATCGGTTACTGGGCTGGCTGTTTCGACGCTGTGCTCATCGCGGAGTTGGTAGCCATCCGGCGGATGGATTACACCACCTTTAACCACTCTATCTGGAACGTGGGCCGAAAGCTGCCACCCGGAATCGCAGCCATGGCGGCGGCTCTGTGCAGTATGGCGCTCGTGGTTCCAGGCATGGCGGCGCCTTGGTACATTGGGCCGATCGCCAAGAAGACGGGGGATATCGGGTTTGAGATGGCGTTTATCGTGGCGACACTAAGCTACATCCCATTCCGTTGGATGGAGATCAAATTGCGTGGAAGGTTGTAAGGGATTGCGTAAGTACGTTGGCAGCATCGTACGTACCTTAGGTAGTTAGTCCTGGAGGACAGAATCAAGCGCGTGCAATTCCCAACCACCTGACTTGTCAGTGCCGTGAAATCTCTCCGCAAAGCACAACATCGTCTCCAAGAGGAATCCACTTCATCCCAGTCAGTCTCACCGGCGGTGCTGATCTGCCTTGCTCATCGACCGTCCGATCCGGCGAGACCACAACCCCTCCCTTGCCCAACCACGTCGGCGCCACCGTCACAATCACCGAGCTCACCAACTTATTCTCTGGCGGTTTCAAGAGCGAATTAATCACCTCCCCCCCCCCCCCCCCCCCACAACCCCCACCCCCCCCCCCCCCACCCCCACCACACCACCTCCCCCCCC